>Ga0172364_10000015_pt1 | contig 97103 bp, 96 predicted proteins | sample LakKivSesite10cm_FD_114545 | JGI IMG/M metagenome (GOLD analysis project Ga0172364, IMG submission 114545) | Sediment microbial communities from Lake Kivu, Rwanda - Sediment site 10cm | ecosystem: Environmental > Aquatic > Freshwater > Lake > Sediment | place: Rwanda: Western Province, Lake...
GTTACAGGTGGTCTGGGTGACGGAAGCGACCCGCAGGCTATTTCAGTTAAGAATGCAGTAAACTCCGGAGTTATTGTCGTTGCAGCTGCAGGAAACAAGGGAACAAGGTCCGAAGTAGTTCAATATCCGATCAGTGCTCCTTCTTCAACCGCAGAAGCAATTTCCGTAGGTGCAAGCGAAGACGGGCAGACTGGAGTATTAAATGTTGCAGACAAGGAAATTCTTGGAACGTATCCTGCTGAATCACCAATTTTCTCTGAGGGCAGTTTTGATATTGTATATTGTGGTATTGGAGAGAAAAGCGATTTTCAAGGGAAAGATCTAAAAGGGAAAATTGCACTTATCGAAAGAGGGAAAATATATTTTGGAGACAAAGATTTAAACGCAAAGGCAAATGGAGCAATAGGTGTTATTGTGTACAATAATGTTTCCGGAATGCCAAAGATTCAACTGGTTTCTCAGGACAGTCCTATAGAGAAAAATTTCATTCCTTTCCTTTTTGTCTCATATACTGATGGAATGCTTCTCAGGGAATTTATATCAGAAAAGCTTACCGTTGCTAATAAATACGGGCTTGGAAGAATAGCAGATTTTACTTCTTCAGGTCCTACTGAAGACTTTGTTTTTAAACCTGACCTTGTTGCTCCAGGCATAAATATAAACTCCACATATTTGGGCGGTGATTATATGACAATGAGCGGGACTTCAATGTCTTCTCCTGTTGTGGCAGGCGTATGTGCCCTTGTTAAGCAGGCAAAGCCAGGTCTTACACCGCAGGAAGTGAAAAGTTTGCTGATGAACACCGCAGACGTGCTTTTGAACACTGATTCAGGAATGCCTTATCCTCCTTACCTACAGGGTGCAGGGAGGGTCAATGCGCTTTCAGCTTTCAATTCAAGCATTATTGTTAAACCTTCTTCACTTCTTTTCGGAAACGGAGAAGCCGCAAAGACTTTCTCAATCAGCATTAAAAATCTTTCTGGGAACACTAAAATTCTTTCTCTTTCGATCAAATATTCATCAAATGATACTCTAACAATAAGTGCTCCTTCAACCCTAACCATAATGCCTAACAAGGAATCAAACATTAACATTTCGATGACTGCTTCAAATGAAACTTTGGAATCCCACGGATTCATAAGTTTCAATGACGCCAGCACAAGCTATCATATATCTTTCCTGTATATGAAGAATACAAATGTCAGAGATTTGCTTTATGCAGAAAAAGCTTCCGGTAATACTGTTACTGCCTTGCAGGGGATTGATGTTAAGTTTTCTGTTGGTCAGGGAATGGAAATTACAGACGAAAGCTCTACTTTCAGGGGAAACATAGCGGAAGAAGTCAAAGTAAGTCTTTTTGATTCCAGAGGAAAATATTTAGGAACGATATTTGATAAGTCTCCTATTTCAGTTGGTGATTATAAGTCTTCTATTCAGGCATTTTCAGATAGAAGCGGGCTTTATTTTCTGCAGGACGGAACTTACTACTATAAAATTGAATACCTGGAGGCAAATGAAAATGAGGCAAACAAAGACATTTTAAAAACAATCACTAAGTATTCCTCAAGCGGAAGCTTTACCGTTTTAGGAACTCCCAAAGGAGAAATGAGGTTGTTGATGCAGAATAACCTTACTCCAAGCATCAAAGCTGGCTCTCAGTTTACCATTGTTCTCTCTGTAGCTAAACTTCCGTCAACACAAAGCTTGAGCTTCGATATAATCTTTGACAGGCTCAGACTCTTGCCTGTAAATATTGCCAAAGGTGACGGACTTTCACAGGATACCCTTTTTAATTACGTATTGAGTGAGGGAAAAGTTAGCATTTATTTAAGTTTTCCAACTTCCATTGCCTTGAGCTCCGGTAATGTTGCCTTTATAACTTTTAAGGCACTTGAGAGTGGGAATGAGACAATAGAAATAAGCAATGTTTCACCAATTTCAAGAGATAGCTTTGTTGCAGTGCCATTGGCATGCAGCATATCGAACTACTCCCAGATATACGACATCAATGGAGACAGGGCTGTTGATTATGCAGATTTTCAGCTGCTAAAGATGCACTTCGGTGAAAAATCAACTGATAGCTCTTTTTTTAAGCAGAGTGATTTAAATTTTGATGGGTCAATAAACGATCTTGATTTGTTTATATTTGCAAAACATTATGGTGAAAGGTATCCTTAGGTGATAGGCATGAAAAAAATATTATCTTTTCTAATTTTATTTGTTTTTGTAGGCGCTATTACAGCAGTGCCTACAAAGCAAGCAGGAGCTGCAGTTGTTAAGGATATCAAGGTGATTCAGGATATAGGAATTCCTGAAGATAGTTTCATCGGAGCAATTTCACTTAGCGAAGCTAATCTTTATGAAGATGATTTTAACTCGAAATATCTTTTTCCGATGCAAGGAATGTGCATCACTGATGATGGTAAAATTGCAGTACTTGATGCTTCCTACGGACGCGTGCATGTACTCAATGTGCTCCTTGAAAATACTTATAACTTCGGCTCAAACAAGGAGCTCATCTACCCAACTGATATTGATTACAGCAATGAGAGCTACTTCATTTCCGATGCACTCGGGCAGAATATAAAAGTGTATCTGAAATCAGGACAATATTCCAAGACAATTTCAAACGGTATGATCACTTCACCAGTAGGTGTTGCAGTGCTAAATAATTATATTTTTGTAGCAGATTACTTTGGCAACCAGGTCCTCAAACTTGACAGCAATGGGACAGTGCTTAAGACCTTTAATGTGGCATCTCCCGGAGGACTTTCTACAAACCATAAGGACACAGTCGTTTCAATCAGCATGAATGAAAACAAGTGCTACTTATTTGATGTAAATCTGAAGCTTATATCAAGTTTCAGCCTGAGTGCTCTGACTTTTCCTTCTGATTCCGCTTTAGATTCCGCAGGAAATATATATATCGTTGACAGAGGGCTTTCACAAGGAAACGATGCAAAAGGGCTTGTTGCAATGTATACGAAGGACGGGACTCTCGTTAAATTCATTGGTGCCTCAACAAATACATACCCAAACCAGACTGAAGGTTCACTTCTTACACCCTGTGGCATTGCAGTTGATACTTCAAACAATATATATGTTTTTGATGGGGGATTCTACTACTGGAGCAATTCTTCAGATGCACCGTTTGGATTTCCTCTCGGAGCAAGGATAAGCGTATTTTCAAAGCAAGGGTATTTCCTATCAAAGAAAGATTTTCTTCATAGTTCTGTAAAAGGAATTCTTGTAAATCCTCTATCAGTAACACTTGACGAGAACGGAAATATCTGGGTGCTTAATTATGGCGGGTTTGAAACAAGCAAGCTGACCGAGTTTTCGCAGAATGGTACTTTTGTTAAGGATATTGAAAAAGCTGGTATTGAATACATCGGAGAGGCATATGCAGTTTATTCGGACAAGAAGGGGAATATTTATGTTGGCCTGCAGGGAGGTATTGCTATATTCACTTCGTCAGGTGCTTTCAAAAGAATAGCGCGAAATGAAACGTTTGGAGAAGTTAGGAAGATCATCTCTGGTAAGGATGGATATCTTTATGCAACCTCATACAGTAAAAATGAAGTAATTAAGTTCGACAGCAACCTTAAGATCATTGCGGTCTACCAGGTTTGCAAGTTTCCTGCAGGAATTGCTCAGGATGCTTCGGGAAATTTCTATGTGACTTCAATTTTTGACAATAAAGTTCACGTATATTCCTTGGGTTTCCAGGAAGTGCTCACAATTGGAAAAGGCGGGGGTAGGGGAAGAGACCAGTTTTATGTTCCTGAGGATGTTGCCATAGACAAATATGGAAATGCTATCGTGCTGGATACTGAAAACGGAAGGATTTCTGTTTGGTCAAAGGAAGGTGCTTTAATGTACCAGAGCCAGAGGATTTTCTACGAGCTTTCCTCTATTGAGTCAGAAAATGGCACACTTCTTGTTACGGATTGTTTCCATAATATTGTTAGGATACTTCAGGAAGATTTTGAAAGCACAGATTATGCATTTTATACAAGTATTTACCCTGAAACACTTACCCTGGGGCCTTCAGATAGTGAATCTGTTGTGTTGACGATTCAGAACCTGGGTACTAAAACAGATGTTTTTACTGCATCATTTGAAAGCACCCTTCCCGCAGGAAATCTTGTTATTAAGGAAAATCCACCTTTCTCTTACACATTGAAATCAAATGAAACAAAGAAATTAGTAATCGACATTTCTGTTCCTGCTACTGCAAAAGATGGTGATTCGTATGAGATCAGGATTAAAGCGACAAGCCAGACAACAGGGCTTGCTGAGATGGTAAATACAGTTATAAAAGTGTCAACTAATCTCCCTCAAACGCTTTTCGCTGAAAACACTTTATCCCAGGAAGGCCAGACTTTTTCTATGCCCGTCTACATCAAAAATGCAAAAGGAGTAAGAGGAGTGTCTTTTGACCTTATTTTTGACAGTCAGAAAGTCTCTCTTGTTTCAGTTGACCCTACTGAAATTACAAAGGATAACCTGATTGTATTCAGCGGAACCTCACAAGGGGCAACTGTTGCCATAGTAACACAGGGTGAGAATATTATCAATGGGAAAGTTCAGATAGCAGGATTGAAATTTAAGGGAAATTCAGTTTCTACAAATGTAATTTCGTTCCAGAACGCAAGAGTTTTCAACGTGATTGAGGAAATAGTTGCAATTGAATCAAAGCCTTCGGTTGTAATTGTTGGGCCAAAACTCACCGTGAATTTTGCAGATAATATTGTTTCACAAAAACAGAATTTTACGTTCACAGGAATAACAAATCCATCAGCAAAAGTTTTTGTTAACGGCAGGGAGGTCTCTGTTTCCAGTAGTGGCTCATTTACTTCAACCGTAGTCCTTTCATCCTCTGAAAACACCATTATTGTGAATGCGAAAGCAGCTTCCGGGGAGGAAACAACAATCACGAGAACAGTTCTTTACAAGGGGTCGCTTACAGTTACCATTATGATGAAGATTGGAAGCCCTATTATGAGCGTAAATGGAATAGAACAAGAAATTGATCTCGGAAGAGGAACGACGCCGATTATAATCCCTGGATGGAACAGGACAATTGTTCCTATAAGGGCAATTGTTGAATCAATAGGGGGTGTAATTGATTGGGATGGAACTACAAGGCTAGTAACAATAACGCTTAAGGGCAAGACTGTAAAGTTGTGGGTTGACAATCCTATTGCAGAGGTAAATGGAACAAAAGTCCAGATTGACCCTGATAATCAGTATGTCAAACCCGTCATTATAAATTCAAGAACGTTTGTTCCCGTAAGGTTTGTTGCTGAGAATTTAGGCTGCACGGTACAGTGGGACGATAAGACAAGGACTGTTACAATTACTTACTCAGGATGATTAGTTTTTTCTTTAATGAATCGCATTATACTGCCTTGACAGTAACTTAAATTTGTTTATGCTTTATCTGTATTGCTTTTAAAATTGTAGTTTTAAACTAGGACAATGCTTTATTTGAAACATTAAGGAGGCGTTTTATGAAGAAACGCATTTTATTAAGCATGATGCTTTTATTTGTATTCACTTTAACAGGGTGCCTGGGAAGGCAAAAAAAGGAAGTTGCGACTTTCACGGTAGAAAAAACATCAATAAAGAGCACAATTGCTCTTACAGGCGCTATCAAGTGTGATCCCGAAGTTAATGTTTACTCTGAAGTACAAGGGAAGGTTACAGGAATTTTTGTAGCAGAAGGAGACAAGGTTAAGAAGGGTTCTTCAATTCTTACAATTGACTCTTCAGCTGTATATATTAGCTATAGACTCTCAAATATAAGCTACGAAACTGCAAAGCTAAATTATGAAAGCCTTAAAAATGCAAATACAGACCTGGCTGTAAAACAGGCAGAATCCAGCATAAACACTGCAAAGCAATCGCTTGAAATTGCAAAGATCAATCTTTCAATGGCTCAAGAAAGTGATACATCAACTGAACAGGTCCGTCAGGCTGAAGCACAGGTGAAAAATGCTGAAATAAACCTTGAAACTGCTAAAAATAATCTTGAGGCGTTAAAAGCAGGAGATACCTCAGAAGATGCTTTCCATCTTGCAGAGCTGCAGGTTGAAACGCAGAAGATCTTAGTTGATAACGCGGAGTTAAATCTGAAAATCCTCAAAACAAGTAAGCCTTCTGATAACGACATAAAACAGATTGAGCAGCAAATAAAGCAAGCGGAAATAAATCTGAATGCTGCAAAGAGAAATCTTGATAACGCAAAGAGCGCTTCGTTAACAACTCAGTCTCAGATTGATGCTCTTGAGGACCAGGTGAGCATTGCCGAAGCAAACCTTGAAATTGCAAAGCTCAACCTTGAAAAGCTTAAAGAGAAGAGTGTCCCAACTGAGGAGCAAGTAAAGCAAGCAGAGAACCAGTTAAGCCAGGCGAAAATTTCTCTTGAGATAGCGGAAGGAAATTTAGAACAGACAAAAAAGGCAACAGATGCAAAAAGGTACCAGATTGAAAACGCACAGAAATCTGTTGACCTTGCAAGCAGTCAGCTCGATGCTGCAAAGATAAATCTTGATATGATCAAAAAGAGCACCAAAGCATCCAAGGAGAGTATAGAGCTCAGGAAAGTTCAGCTATCGCAGGCAGAGGAGCAGGTAAATCTTTCAGAAATTGCTCTTGAAAGCGCAAAAGTTCAGTACAATACAAACCAGGACAAAATTTCTCAAGCAAAACTTCAGGTTGACCAGGCATACGAAAACCTAAAGCTGAGCGAGATTAACCTTGATAAATATACAATCAAATCACCTATTGATGGAACTGTTCTTCTTCTCAATGTGAAGGAAGGAGACAACATTTCACCTGGTGTGGTTGTAGGAGTCCTAGGAAATGTTGATAGTTTTATTGCGGAAGCGTATGCTGACGAAGTTGATGCCGTGAAAATAAAGCAGGGGCAGACAGTTACGCTTTCATTCGATGCTTCTCCGTATAGCGAATCTTATGGTTCTGTTAGGAGTATTTCCTTGACCCCTACTACAACAGCGCAGGGAGTGAAAGCATTTAAAGTTTCGATTTCAGTTGAAAAATCTGATTTCTCCCTGAAAAGTGGATTGAGCACAAACATTGAAATACTTGTTGATAAAAGGGAAAGCGTCCTTGGAATACCAGCAGAGTCAATTGTAGAAGAAGATAGTAGGAAGTATGTTTATCTTCTCGGGAGTGACGGAAAATTTGGAAAAGTGGAAATCCAAACAGGGCTTTATTCTGATGACATGGTTGAAATTATTTTAGGACTTTCTGAAGGCGATAAAATATTAGAAACGCCAACTTCTGCTTTCTCTGAAATTCCTGCAAACATGTTCAGGCAAGGAAATTAATTATGGGTGAAATTATAAGGCTTGAAAACCTTACAAAGACTTACTATCTAGATATAATAAAGGTAGAGGCTGTAAGGGGAGTTTCATTATCTGTTAATGTTGGTGAACTTATTTCCATAATGGGACCTTCTGGCTCTGGCAAATCAACAATTATGCATCTTATAGGCTGTCTTGACAAGCCAACTTCAGGAAGATATTTTTTGGACGGACAGGATGTTTCAACGCTTAACGATGATAAGCTTGCAATTATAAGGAATAAGAAAATTGGCTTTGTTTTCCAGACATTTAACCTGTTACCTCAGATAAATGTTGTAGAAAATGTTATGCTTCCTGCTCTTTATGACCCTCAGGCAAGCCTTAACGAGGCAAAGGAAAAAGCACTTAACTTGCTTGAAAGAGTTGGGCTATATGAAAGAAGAATGCACCTTCCAAACCAGCTTTCAGGAGGAGAAAGGCAAAGAGTGGCTATTGCAAGAGCCTTGATAAATGACCCAGTAATTCTTCTGGCAGACGAGCCAACAGGCAACCTTGATTCGAAAACAGGGCTTGAGATTGTAAAACTTCTCAGGTCTTTAAATGAAAGCGAAAATATGACAGAAATTATTGTTACTCATGATCCGAGCATAACCCGCTTCACCGAAAGAATTGTTAAAATCAAGGATGGTCTTATTGAATCTGATGAAAGAAACCCAAAGATGGTCGAGTTAATAGGCGAGGTGGAAGAGTGAAGCTTTTAAGATTACTTAAAATGAGTTTTTCATCAATCAAGTTGAACAAAACTCGAACTTTTCTCTCAATGCTGGGTGTAATTGTGGGCGTAAGCTCTTTAATTCTTATCACTTCGTTCGGGTATGGAGCGCAGTATAGCATACTTTCAAGCATCCAGGCTCTAGGTTCAGATGTTGTCATAGTGTTTCCCGGAAGGGACAGTACAATGGTCAGTGCTGCAATTGGTGTAACTTCTTCAGGAAAACCACTTACCTATGATGATGTAAAATATTTAAAGCTAAAAGTTCCCAATGCAAAATTCGCTCCGCAACTTACAACTTCATCGTATGTGAAATACGAAAATGCGGAATATTCCACAACTGTTGTGGGTACAAATGAAGATTTGATTAATGTTTCTAACTATAAGCTGAAAATTGGAAGGAATTTTAATGAAGATGATATTCTGGGGAACAAAAATGTGTGCATTGTAGGATCTAAGATTGCGCAGCAATTATTTAATGGAGATGAAACACAAAGTGCTGACCAGGCAATGGGAAAAAGCGTTAAAGTCTTGAACGGCAAATTTCACATAATCGGCGTTCTTGAGCCACAAGGAGCTTTCGGAGCCTTAGACCTTGATAAGATCGTTTTTGTGCCTATTACAACAATTCAGACTCTGATAAACAAAAGAAACCTTCAGAGCATTTATGCAAAAGCACCTCCTGACCTTTCTCTTGAACTTTTTGGTGCAAGAGTTAAAAGACTTCTTCTAATAAGGCACGGGACAGAAAACTTCACTATCAGGAACCAGGAGCAGTACCTCCAGCTTGCAAGCCAGGTTACGAACATTTTTACAGTTGCCCTCACTGCCATTGGTCTGGTTGCTCTAATTGTCGGAGGAATAGGAATAATGAACATTATGCTTGCTTCAGTTGCTGAAAGGACGCGTGAGATTGGAATAAGAAAAGCAATCGGAGCGAAGAACAGGGACATCTTGCTTCAGTTTTTGTTTGAATCTGCTTTTGTTTCTGTAACAGGGGGCGTAATAGGCATTCTCTTGGGAACAGGTATTTCAAAGCTTTTCCCCCAGACTCTTCTTCAGACGAGAGTTACTCCAACTTCTGTATTTGTTGGTTTCTTTGTTTCACTTCTTATTGGTATTTTCTTCGGAGTGTATCCTGCAAGGAAAGCTTCTCTTCTTAACCCTGTCGAAGCCTTGAGGTATGAATAGAAATAATTTGCAAATTCAGAAAGCTTTTTTTGAAAAATGTGAATTTCCATATATTAATTTCAGATGTTTTCAATAGTGAGAATAAAAGGGGGAAGAGATGATTAAAATTGTAACTGACTCAACTTCTTATCTTGATGAAAGCTTTATAAGAGAAAATGATGTTAAAATAGCCCCGATCAAAATTACCTTTGGAGTTAAGTCCTTCACTGAAGGGGTTGACATCACTGCGAGTGAGTTTTATGAACTTCTTGGAAAAGGAGAAACTCTCCCAAAAACTTCTCAGCCATCTGTTCAGGACTTTATTGACATTTTCAAACCTCTGATTGAAAAAAGTCACCATATCATTTCGTTTCATGTTTCTGGTGGTTTGAGCGGAACAGTGAATGCAGCTACAATAGCTAAGAATACATTAAAGACTGATAAAATCTGCATTGTTGATTCTCAATCAACAGGTGTAATTCTGCAGTTCCTAATAGAAAGAGCAGTTGAATTGATTAAGGAGGGCCTTGATTTTAAGAACGTCTATTCATCTGCTAACGAACTTGTCAAAAAAATGCGTTCAATGTTCATTCTAGACAATTTGGATTATATGGTTAAAGGGGGAAGGCTTAATAAAGCTGAAGTCTTGATAAGCTCGTTCCTGCACATCAGGCCAATAGTTTCATTCACAAATGGCAAAACTAAAATTGAAGGAGTTACGAGGTCATGGATTGAGGCTAAAAATAAGCTTATTGCTTATGTTGAAAAAGTATATAAGACTTTTGGGATAGATAAAATTGGTGTTCATTGCGGAGCAAACGTTGATGAAGCAGAAGAGTTTAAAAAAAGGCTTCAAGATTTTTTAGAAAATCCAATAATTATTCGTCAGGTTGGTAGCTCTCTTGGAACTTATGGTGGGCCAAAGTTGCTTGGGATAGGCATACAGACCAAATAAGCCCATTAGCAAGGATACAGAATCTTTCATGCAAATGTAAACCATGAATTTAAGGTTAGTAAGAGGTTTCTTTTTTTTTGTTCAATGAAATAATTGAAACACTTGAATTAATTTAAAAATTGTGTAAAATACTTACATAAGAGTAAAGATGAGTTAGAAATGCAAAAGAGTCATTTGATTTAGTTCTTTTTGACACCCCAAGCCTATTTGCTTTTAAATATATATATTGGATGAGGAGGTAGAATGTTCTCAGGATTGTCAATTAAGGATTTTTTTCTTAAACTGTCATCGGAATCTCCGACGCCTGGCGGAGGGACTGTTTCGTGTATTGCAGGTTCATTTGGTGCAGGTCTTATTGCAATGAGCATTGGCATTTCTTCAAGGAAGTTCTTGGAAGAACAAAGCAGAGCAAAAGGTTTTCATGAAAAGCTCATGCAGGTTTCGGAGGAGCTTTTTTGTCTTTCCGATGAAGACTCTCTTTCTTTTGAAAAAGTTATAGAAGCCTACAGATTGCCAAAGGCAACAGAAGATGAAAAAGCAAAAAGAAAGCTTGAAATAGAGAATGCTTTGAAAGCCGCAACCTTAGCACCTCTTAAGCTATTGAGAAAGATCAATGAGATTGAGCCAGTTGCAGATTATGCTTTTTCGATCCTCTCTGAAAATGTTATGAGTGATTTTATTACAGGAGTCTGCCTTTTGCAAGGCGCATTATACGGAGGATATGCAAATGTGATAATTAACCTTAGTGGGCTTAAGGATAAAAGTTTTGCAGAGGAAGTTTCTAAAGAGGCAGAGGAGATTTTCAATACTCAGCTTTTAAATCTTGCTTTGCTGAAAGACTCTGCAATGAATAAATTAAGAGGCGAATAACAGGAGGTATTGAGAAATATGAATGAAAATTTAGACGAATTACTTAATTTAACAGAAGAAGAACTTGACCTGAAAACCGCAAGAGAACTTTATAAAATTGCGCAGATATTAAAGGTGAAAAACTATACTCATCTTAAAAAGCCGGAGCTAATAAAAGAGATAATTTCAAGTGTAGAAGAGCTCCATCAAGGAAAATCAACAATCATGTCTAACAACGAGAGCTCTGCGTTCAAAGAGGAAACAGTTGAAGTGGCAACAAAAGAAGAAAAAGAAGAAGGTATCTCTTTTAAGGGTTTGTTTGAGGCACATCCAGACGGTTATGGTTTTTTGAGAAGCAATTATTTCCCTTCATTTTCTGATGTTTATGTTTCACCACCGTTAATCAGAAGATTTGGATTAAGAACAGGTGATGTGATAACAGGTCCAGTGCATAAACCTCAGAGAGAAGGAGAAAAATACCCTTCATTGACAAACGTTGTTACCATAAACGGAATAGGAGTTTCAGGGTACTTGAAGAGACCTGCCTTTGAAACTCTAATTCCCTACTACCCAACAAAGAGAATCGTGCTTGAAACACCAGGATGTAATGTTGCGCTGCGAGTAATGGACCTTATTTCTCCACTTGGAAAAGGACAGAGAGGTTTGATAGTTTCTGCTCCAAAAGCAGGAAAAACAACTCTACTAAAGGAAATTGCAAAGAGTGTTTCAAAGACTCACCCTGAGATAAACCTTATTGTTTTGCTTATTGATGAAAGACCTGAAGAAGTTACTGATATGAAGAATTCAGTTGCAGCTGAAGTTGTAAGTTCAACCTTTGACCAACCTCCGGAAAACCACATTAGAGTGGTGGAACTTGTTCTCGAGAAGGCAAAAAGGCTTGTTGAAGTTGGTAAGGATGTGATGATACTCCTTGACGGCATTACAAGATTAACAAGAGCATATAACCTTTTGAGCTCCTCTACTGGTAAGACTCTTTCGGGAGGGCTTGATCCGATGGCGATAAGAGGTCCAAAGAAATTTCTTGGTGCTGCAAGAAGCATGATGGATGGCGGAAGCTTGACAATTTTGGCAACTTCGCTTATAGATACCGGCTCAAAGCTTGACCAGGTCATTTATGAAGAGTTCAAGGGCACGGGAAATATGGAAATTATTCTTGATAGGAGCCTTGCAGAAATGAGAATATTCCCTGCAATTGATATTAAGAAATCCGGAACAAGAAAAGAAGAGCTTCTTTATACTCCTGAAGAGTTCAAGAAGATCTGGGCGCTGAGGAAGTTTATTGGAGAGCTTGAAACAGCAGAGGCTTTGCAAAGGCTTATCGATATGTTAGCCCAGACAAGATCAAATGAAGATTTATTAAGGACAATTGTGGCAGATGAAAGGTAAGATTGGCAAAATTGAAGTAGTAACGGGCTGCATGTTCTCCGGGAAAAGCGAAGAGCTCATAAGAAGGCTTAAGAGAGCAAGGATTGCTCGTTTAAATGTCCAGGTTTTCAAGCCTGTGATTGATAGCAGGTATTCCAATATTGAGGTGGTTTCACATACTGGGGATCATATCGAGGCAACCCCTGTGAAAAATTCATCTGAAATTCTGACAAAAGTTTTTGACACCACTGATGTTGTTGGCATTGATGAAGCTCAATTCTTTGATGAAGGGGTTGTGGAAGTTTCCAAGCAGCTTGCAAAGAAGGGGAAGAAAGTTATTCTTGCAGGCCTTGATATGGATTTCAGAGGTGAGCCTTTCGGTCCTATGCCAAGACTCTTAGCTATTGCTGATGAAGTGATAAAACTCCATGCAATTTGTATGGTTTGCGGGGAAGACGCAACAATGACACAGAGGCTTATCAATGGTACACCTGCAAGATATGACGACCCTATAATCATGATTGGAGCTTCGGAAAAATATGAGGCACGCTGCAAGCTCCACCATTATGTAATCATAGGTGATGAAGTTGATAAACAGACTTGATGCAATTTTCAGGAGGTATGAAGAGCTCTCAAGGCTCCTCTCAGATCCTGAAATACTGAAAAACCAGGAACAGTTGAAGAAACTTTCAATAGAGCTAAGGGAGCTCGAACCCGTCGTTGAGAAATATAAGGAACTAAAGAATATTGAGAAGGAGATTTCTGAAGCACAAGCTCTTGCTGAAATCGATGACGAAGAACTGAGTGAGCTTGGAAATGATGAGCTTAAGATTTTAAACAGCAGGAAAGAGCAGCTCCTTGAAGAGATTAAGATGCTTCTTCTTCCGAAAGATCCCCTTGAAGATAAGAATATCATAATGGAGATAAGGGCAGGCGTCGGCGGGGAGGAAGCAGCTCTTTTTGCAAAAGACCTTTTTAAAATGTATGTTGCATATGCGGAAAGTAAAGGCTGGAAAACAGAGCTTCTTGATTCTCATCCCACAGACATAGGGGGATTGAAGGAAATAATATTCTCAATATCTGGGGGAAATGTATATAAATATCTTAAGTATGAAAGTGGGGTTCATAGGGTGCAGAGAGTCCCTGAAACTGAAGCTTCTGGAAGGATTCACACATCTACTGCAACTGTTGCTGTGCTTCCTGAAGCAGAGGATGTCGAAGTGGATATAAATCCTGATGATTTAAGGATTGATGTTTTTCATGCAAGTGGTCATGGTGGTCAGAACGTTCAGAAAGTCTCGACTGCAATACGACTATTCCACAAACCAACCGGGATTACAGTGACATGCCAGGATGAACGCTCTCAACTTCAGAACAAAACAAAAGCAATGAGGATTTTAAGAGCTCGCCTTTACGACTTATATGAGACGCAAAAGGAACAGGAAATTGTTACCCAGCGAAGAGCTCAGATTGGCAGGGGTAATAGGAACGAAAGAATAAGAACATATAACTTTCCTCAGGGGCGCGTGACAGACCACAGAATAAACCTTTCTCTTTATAACTTGCCTGTAATTATGGAGGGCAACCTTAGCGAGTTGATCGAAGCTCTTATTGATGAAGAGCAAAGAGAACTGCTCGAGGAACTCGAAAGTAATTAATGACCGTATTTGAAGCAAAGCAGTATATCACAAGGAATTTATTTTCAGTTTCTGATAACCCTCTTTTGGAAGTGGAAATTATACTTTGCCATGTTCTGAATATAGGCAGGGAACACCTTTATTTAGTTGAAAATAATACAATTGATGAATCTATTTTGCTGGAGATTCAAAAAATACTGCAGAAAAGGCTTACGGGATACCCCCTTTTTTACATTATTGGTAAAAAAGAGTTTTTTGGCATTGAGTTTCAGATAGACGAAAATGTTCTTATTCCGCGACCTGAAACTGAGATTCTTGTAGAAAAGGCTCTGTCTATTTCCAGAAATAAAAAAAATGAAGTCCTTGATATTGGCACAGGGAGCGGATGTATTATACTTTCCTTCTTATATAATAGCAGGGAAAGCAAAGGTGTAGCAGTAGATGTATCCCAGAAAGCCTTAAGTGTCGCTGAGAAAAATTCAGAAAAGTTATGCTTTCAAAATAGAGTTCAGTTTATCAAAGGAGATTTTAGGGAAATATCTTTTGATAGATTATTTGACCTTATTCTTTCAAACCCACCATACGTGGCAAGCGGAAGGATCAAAGATATGCATTTTGAACCAAAGAGCGCTTTGGATGGCGGTGCTGATGGATTTTTGCTATACCCTGAGATTGTTAGAAAATCATATAATTTACTGAAAAGCAGAGGTTTCCTGGGTCTTGAGATAGATGACCCTATAAAAGATAAGGTTGAGCACGAAATGCGCAACGCAGGTTTTAAGGAAATTTTCTCTATGAAGGATTACGCAGGACTTTGGAGGTGCACTTTTGGCAAGAAGCCTTGATGAGTTTGAGAAAGCTAAAGAAATATTATTAAGCGGTGGCATTATTGCATTTCCTACAGATACTGTAATGGGACTTGGAGTAAACGGGCTTTCTCAAAAGGCTATAAATGATTTATTTGGTTTGAAGAAACGCCCACATGACAAGCCCTTATACATGCTGGCATATTCAGTCTCTCAAATTCTTGAATATGTTGATTTGGTGCCAGACTATGCATACAAGCTGATAAATAAATATTTTCCAGGCTCACTCACTCTTATTTTTAGAAGCAGTGGCAAAGTTTTTACAATGCCAAACAAGAAAGGTAGTACTCTTGGGGTGAGGATCCCAAACCATCCAGGTTTAATTGAATTTCTAAGCTTTATTAAGTTGCCCGTCTTAAATACAAGCGCAAACATTTCTGGTTTGCCTCCCCTTCTTCTTGAACCTGATGTTAAAAGGGCTTTTGGAAGTGTAGTCCATTATGTTGGTTTTGAATATAATAAGGAAATGAGTATTATTCCTTCAACTGTTATTGATTGCACTGGCAAGGAACCAGTCGTGCTTAGGGAGGGAAACATTGTAATATGAGAGTTTATACATACGGAAACCCTGTTCTGAGAAAAAAGGGCCAGAAGGTAAAAAACATTGATAAAAAGCTTGAGAAGATAATCAAAGAAATGTTTTTTACAATGCAGCATACTAAACCTCAAGGTGTTGGCCTGGCTGCAACTCAGGTTGGAGTTCCTCTGCTGTTCTTTGTATATAAGATTGAGAATGAAGAGGGTGTAGTAATTAATCCAGAGATTTTAGAAAGAAAAGGTAAAAATCTATTTGAAGAAGGTTGTCTTTCAGTTCCTGGCGTTTACGCAAAGGTCGAGCGGCCTGAGATAATTATTGTGAGATACTATGATACTAACGGAAAAAAGCACGAAGAGGAGGTCAAGGATTTTAAGGCAAGGGTCTTCCAGCACGAAATTGATCATTTAAATGGTGTTATTTTTACTGATTATGTTACAAATATTGACGACTTTTTTGTTGAAGAGGGTTACACCCTTCCAGAAGGTATCATCAGAAGGTTCATGAAAAAATGAAAATTGTATTCTTCGGCTCTTCAGAGTTTTCAGTTCCATTCCTTGAAGCTTTTAAGGAATGTATAGTGCTGGTGGTGACTACAATTGACAGGAAAAAAGGCCGGGGAAATAAATCTCATGCCAACCCCGTAAAGATAGCCGCCATTAAGCACAATTTAAACTATATCACAGTGAGTAAATTTGGAAAGGAAGAACAAGAAAAGATTCGTTCTTATTTTCCAAATACTTTCCTTGTTGTTTCTTTCGGAAAAATCATACCGGATTCCTTTCTGGAAATTGTTAAATGCCCTATTAATTTGCATCCTTCTGCACTCCCGCTTTATAGGGGTGCTGCTCCAATTGAAAGGCAGATTATGGACGGAGTTACTGACTCAAAAATCTGCATAATGAAGGTGGTAAAGGAACTAGATGCAGGAGATATTCTCGTCGAAAAGCCATTGAAAATAGAACTTAACGACACAAAAGGGGAAGTTGAAAAGAAAATAATAAAGGAAGGAATTCCTTTGATTGAACAGGTATTAAAGCTGGTAGAATGTGGGAAGTGCCTGGGTTATCCTCAGTTTGGCAATGCTTCTTATGCTTTTAAAATCGAGAAATCAGATAAGGAGATTAACTGGAGAAAATCAAACATTCAGATATTTAATCAGATACGTGCATTGAATCCTCGCCCTGGAGCTTTCACATATTTCAGGGGAAAGAGCATAAAAATATTCAAGGTGGAATTATTAAATGAAGAACATAATGAAACTCCTGGTGAAATCATTTCTGTTAAGAAGGAGTATTTTGATGTTCAATGCGGGAATGGTGCTCTCAGAGTAATGGAAGTTCAGCCTGAGGGGAAAAGGGTTATGAATTCACTTGACTTCATCAACGGAATAAAAATTGAAGAAGGTGAATGTTTTACTGAAAAAAGTCCTTTAAATAAATGAGTTAATATTATTTAATTAAAGAACAGGCAGGTATGGAGAAGAAATTCCTTAAAGTAATTTCTTTAAGAGAAGTAGAAGCGAAAATTTCAGAGCTTTTCTCATTGAAAACTGTATCAGAAGAGCTTCCTGTTATGTATGCACTTAACAGATTTACGTTTGAGGATATTTATGCCTTAAATTCAGTTCCTCCTTTCAAAAAGTCACTTGCTGATGGTTACGCTATCAGGTTCAGGGATTCAAAAGGAGCAAGCCAAAATAACCCTGTAATGCTAAGGTTCGCAGGCAATATAGGCATTGGAGAAGCACCTATAATGAATGTTGGGCGAGGTGAAGCTGCCTTTGTGCCTACTGGTGGAGTAGTTCCTGAAGGTGCAGATAGCGTTGTCATGCTTGAGAATTCAGAAGAAAGAAATGGAAATATATTTATTTTTGCTGAAGCTTCTTCATTGGAAAATGTTATCGAAGAAGGCATAGACGTCCAAAAAGGCAAGCTAATTATGGAGAAAGGAAAAAGAATAACTTCTAAAAATATTGGCTTGATAAGGTCTGCAGGATACAGAACAGTAAAAGTCATAAAACCTATTACTGTTGGGATTTTCTCAACAGGAGACGAATTATATGATGAGGAAGGTTCACTCCCAGAGGGAAAAATTTATGACTTTAATAGATATGCAATTATATCTCAAATTAAAGCGGATAGCTTTAATCCTACCGATTACGGAATTATAAAGGATGATAAAGAAACAATAAACTTAGTTCTGGGCAAGGCTATTAAAGAGAATGATCTGGTTTTAATGAGTGGAGGTACAAGCAAGGGGAGTTTTGACTTTACCGTAGAAGTGATTAATTCTCAGGGAAAGCCAGGGGTTATAGTTCACGGATTGAATGTTTCTCCAGGGAAACCAACAGTTTTTGGGATTGTCGAAGGTAAGCTTGTAGCTGGCCTTTCTGGAAACCCACTTGCATCTTATCTTGTTTACAGGATAATTGTTCGTGAGCTTATTTTTAAAAAACTTGGAATTAAAGTGGACAGAACAGTTCTCATAGGTAAATTAACTGAGAATATCCCTTCAAGAAAAGGAAGAGGTGAATTTGTACTGGGAAAAATTTTTATTGAAAATGGAGAAAACTTCATTCAGCCAATTTTTGCAGAATCTGCATTTGTATCAAGCCTTGCAATCAGTGACGGTTTCATTTATATAAGTGAGAGTAAGGAAGGATTTGCAAAAGGAGAAAGTGTGGCAATTGAGCTATGGTGAGAAAAGATATTTTTCTTGACAAAAAATCTTTAAGTGAAGCAATAAAAATCTGGAGTGATGCTTTATCAGAAAACAAAGTGTATGAAAAATTAGGAGAAGAAGAGATTTCTTCCCTTGAATCTTCAGGAAGGGTCACTTCAAGGGAGGTATACTCAAAACGCTCTTCTCCTTCCTTCAATGCTTCAGCAGTTGACGGATTTGCTTTAAAAGCAGATAGTACTGAAGGCGCTAATTTGAATAATCCGAAGTATTTGGAAATAGGAACTGAAGCTATTTATGTCAATACGGGTGATGCAATTGACAATCCGTTCGATGCGGTAGTAATGCTTGAAGATATTGAGCTTGTTGATTCAAAAATCAGATTGTTCCAACCGGTATCTTCTTTTCAAAATGTAAGGATGATTGGGGAAGATTTGGTCACGATGGATGTGATCCTAAGGCCTAACGAACTAATCCGACCGGAGCATGTAGGTGCTTTAGTACAAGGAGGAGTTGGAAGGATTTTTGTTAAAAAGAAACCTAAGATTTTAATAATACCGACTGGAGAGGAAATTCGCAAACCTTTCGAAAGCTTATCAAAAGGGGAGTATTATGATTCAAATTCCTACATGATTAGCTCAATCGCCAAGGATCTTGGAGCAGAAGTCGAGATTTCTGACATACTTCCCAATAATGCAGATAAGATTGTTGGCTTTCTTAACCAGCATTTCAATGACTCTCATTTATTTATAATTATTGGAGGTTCAGCAAAGGGTGACAGGGACCTTGTTGGAATGATTTTGAAGAAAATTGGCATTATTCTTTTGCACGGAGTTTCAATTCAACCAGGAAAACCGATTTTACTTGGATTTTATAAGCAGAAACCTGTTATAGGTATGCCAGGATTTCCCGTTTCAGCGTATATTGATACAAAAATATTCGTCAAGATTGCCATTGAATTTATGCAGGGTTTGTCGGGAAGAGAACCATTCAAGATAAATGTTAAAGTTAAGCGTCCAATTTCCTCCCAGATTGGAGTTGAAGAGTTTATCAGAGTGAAGTTGGGAAATACAAAAGAAGGCATTGTTGCTGTGCCTTTAAAGAAGGGTGCAAGTCCGATTTCATCAGTATCTAACGCTGATGGCTTTCTCAGGATCGCCTCGGATATTGAAGGCATAGAAGCTAATTCAGAGGTTGAAATTGAGCTAATCAGAGACATCAGTGAAATTAGAAACCAGGTTCTTTTTATTGGAAGTAATGATCCAATGCTTGATGAAGCTTTTAACATTGCCTTCAAGAATAATCGTGACTTTTCAATCGGAGTTGTGAACAGTGGAAGCCTAGGAGGTTTGCTTGCTCTTGAAAGAGGCGAATGCCCTTTTACTTCAACTCACCTTTTTGACGAAAGAACTGGAACTTATAACGAGACATATATAAGGCAAATCATTAGTAAAGAAGTTGAAACTATCAAGTTCTTAAAAAGAGAGCAGGGGCTCATTGTCCAGAAAGGAAACCCCAGAAATATTAGAGGTATAAGAGATTTATTGAAGGGCGATGTGGTTTTTATAAACAGACAGCAGGGATCCGGAACTCGAGTCTTTTTTGATTACCTTCTAAGAGAAGAAAAGATAAACCCCACTGAAATTAAAGGATATAATAATGAGGAGCTAACCCATATTTCTGTTGCCAATGCAATAAAAATAGGAGTTGCCGATTGCGGCCTTGGAATCCATTATGTTGCTGAAATTTTTGACCTTGACTTTATTCCAATTCAAGAGGAGGAATACGATCTGGTATTTGACAAAGAATACCTTAATAATTATGCAGTAATTGAAGTTCTAAAAGTCATTAACTCAGATAAATTTAAGAATTTTGTGAGAAAATCTAAAGGTTATAAGTTTGTAGAAAGTTTTTAAATTGGAGGGCGGTGTGGAAAAGAAGATTGATAGAAATGTAATTCTTTTAGGTTTTACAAGTTTTTTCACTGATGCATCCTCTGAAATGATGACGAAAGTCCTGCCTCTGTTCCTTGAATCAATCGGAGCAGGAGGAGCTTTCATAGGGCTAATAGAAGGTATAGCGGAAACAGTTTCCTCACTTTTAAAAATCGTTTCCGGATATATTTCTGATAAGTTTAGAAACAGAAAATGGCTGACCTTTTTTGGTTATGCTGAATCTACCATGGCAAAAGTATTTCTGCCTTTCACTTCTTCGACAATGGGAATTCTTATAATCAGGGCAACAGAAAGAGTCGGAAAAGGCATAAGAACAGCACCAAGAGATGCACTTATATCTTCGTACACCGATGAAACCAACCGAGGCCTGGTATTTGGATTTCACAGAGCTATGGATACTCTTGGAGCCGCAGTAGGGCCATTTCTTAGCTTATGGATTCTAGATAAGATGGGAGTGGAAAATTACAAGGCTGTTTTCAAATTTGCTTTGATTCCTGCATTTCTTGCACTGGTCTTCCTGATATTTGTCAAAGAGAAGGAAGTCAAGAAAATAATGAGAAGCTCGAAAAAAGGTTCTGAGTTTAAACTTGGGAAAAGGTTTTATCTTTTCATTGCTGCTGTCACATTATTTACCCTTGGGAATAGTTCTGATGCTTTCATTACAATGTATGCTGGCAATACTGGAGCACTTTCAACTACTATCTTACTGATGTGGGGTCTCCATGCAGTAATTTACGGACTGCTGTCAACTCCGCTTGGTGCACTTTCTGACAAGATCGGCAGGAAAACCACAATAGTAATGGGATACGCAGTTTATGCTGCTTCATACCTTGCATTTGCATTTACCAAAAATGTAGCGTTTTTATACTTTGACTTTTTTATTTATGCAATTTATTATGCTTTATCAGAAGGTGCACAAAAAGCATTTGTGTCAGACCTTGTGCATGATGAAGCAAGCAGGGGAACTGCTTACGGAATTTATAATTTTGGAGTAGGGATAATGGCATTGCCTGCATCTCTCATAGCGGGTATTCTTTATCAGTTTATTGCGCCAAAAGCTCCTTTCTACTTTGGAGGCATTATAGCTGCTGTTGCTTCCCTGCTAATTCTGTTTGTTTAGCTTTTTCTTTTGTTAGGGCATATCTTAATAAAGGAGCTCCTGCAAGTTCAAAGAAGATCATTCCAAACATCGTTAGCGTAAAAATATGCGTTCCAATAGTTCCCATATATTCTTTTGCGTGTGCAGCAAAATATATGCTTATTGACGATTGAGGAAGAAGCGCAATACCTAAGTTTAGTTTCGAAAACACTGAATTTTTCAGGATAGACATTCCAGCATATGCTCCAGTAAGCTTACCGAAAATTCTTGCTACTATCAGCACAAAGATAGAAATGTACGTCACATTGAATTCTTTGACATTAATTGCAAAACCATTAACAATTAAGAACAGGACAAAAAGCATTACATCATATTCTTTCAAAGTATCGTGTACAAGTTTTCTGTGGGTTGAAGATAATGAAAATACTGTGCCTGAAATTAAAAGAACGATTATGCTATGAAGATTTAAAGAAAGAGAAATGCCTATTTCAAGAAGCAAGAAACCAGTTATAAGAGGAAAGCTTGGAAATTTAGCACAGAATTTTTTTATCAATAATGTGAAAGTAATTCCCATTACAAGACCCAGAAGAACTGAAAGGAAAATTTCAAAGGAGGACTCGAGTAATAAAGCATATATATTTGAAGAAACCAGGGAGTGCTTAAATAGAGGGAAAATCAAAAAGAAAGCGAATTCAGAAATAAAGTCATCGAAAAGGACGAGTTCCTCAAGGAATGAAATGTAATTTTCAGTAACCTTAACCTCTCGCACTACAAACATTACAATGTCAGGAGCTGTTGGAATTGCAAACGTTGAAACAAGCATTGAAAGAAGTAATGGCATTTTTAAGATATAAAAAGCCGTAAGAAAAACTGCAAGGAAAGTTGTTAAAGATTGAACTATTGCTACAAAAATAACCTTGCTTCTGAACTTCTGAAGATGAGTTCTTGTGATCTCAAGACCAAATTCAAAAAGAAGAATTGATATCGCCACTTCGTTAACGTAATAAGTAATTTTTGATATATGAGGAGAAATAATAGTGCTAATTGGCGGTATCATTGAAAGGAATATTCCGACTATGATATAACCAGTTATCCTTGGAAGTCGAATTCTTGTGAAATAATAGCCCGAGAATAGCGATAGCAGGACAAGGGCCCCCAGTACTGCGATTATATTCATATTAAATTGTAATGATTTTTTGTTTTTCTACAATTAAAATATATAATAGTAAAAATCGGAGGTTTAAATGGATATAATCGAAAAATTAAGGCAGAATTTGAATTCAGTCATAATCGGGAAAAGCGAAGTAATCGACAAAATTATAGTAGGTCTTATCTCTGAAGGTCATATGCTTATTGAAGATGTTCCTGGAACTGGAAAGACAACTCTCGCCAAGGCAGTTGCATTATCTTTCGCTGCTAAGTTTAAAAGAATTCAGTTCACTCCGGACTTACTTCCAACCGATATTACCGGAATTACCATTTATGATATGGAACAAAGAGATTTTAAAGTACGTTTGGGTCCAATATTTGCAAATATTCTTCTTGCTGATGAAATTAACAGAGGAACTCCTAAAACCCAGTCTGCTCTTCTTGAGGCTATGGCAGAATATAGAGTGACAATCGATGGAGTCGATTACGGAGTTGAAAAGCCTTTCATTGTAATAGCAACCGAAAATCCCATTGAGTACGAGGGTACTTTTCCTCTACCTGAAGCTCAACTTGACAGGTTTATTATGAGATTTTCCATAGGATATCCAGACAAAGACTTTGAGAAAGAAATGCTGTTTCTTGAAAAAATTGACAACCCATTAGAGAAGATTGTGCAAATAGGATCTTTATCAGATATTTCGGAAGCTCAGAACAAGGTAAAGCAGATTTATGTGCACTCAGTCATTGTGGAGTATATTGTAGATCTGGCTAATTACTCTCGTAATCATAAGGATTTTTATCTAGGAGTAAGCCCCAGAGGTTCCATATTCTTGATGAGAATTGCTCAGGCATGGGCGTTCTTAGACAGAAGGGAATTTGTACTTCCGGATGACGTGAAGAAGAGTGTAGTTGATGTTTTCAATCACAGGGTTATGATGAAGGCGGAGGCAAAGCTCAGGGGAGTAAAAATTGAAGATGTACTTAATGAAATAGTAGAAAGCATAGCAGTACCCAAGGGAGTTGACTTCAGCAAATAATGAGTAATTTAACAAAAGGGGTAAAATGGTATTTATTTTTCCTTGTAATTCTTTCTTTTGTATTTGGCAGAGGCTTTTATTTATTGCTAATTCTAACAGTTATTTATACCTTCGTTTATTCAGTCACTTTTAGAAAATATTTATTGAAGTTAAAGACGCAAATAAATACTCACACTATTCATCAAAATGATATTTTTTCATTATCTTACCAGCTGAAGTTTGAGTTCAAGCTTCCGGTGCTTGTTTCTATGAATCTAAGCTTTCCGCATTACATTGTTTTGAATCAAGGAGAAAAGAATGTTAAGGTGTTTTCCAGAAATCAAAAAATGGAAAAAGTAGTATTGTGCAAGGGAAACAAGCGAGGCACTTACAGCGTAGGTAAATTCATTATTGACGTATCTGACCCTCTTGGATTCTTTAAGCTGGAAAAGCTTCTCATAGATGCAAAAAAAATCTTCGTTTTCCCATTTTTGATCCCAATTGAGAAACTTAAAATCTATTTAAGCGAGCCCATTGAAGGAATTAAGGCAAAGTACCAGCTGAATAGAGATTATACTTATGTTGCAGGTGTTCGGGACTATACCTTTGAAGATCCAGTTTCCATGATTCACTGGAGGCAATCAGCCCATAAAGGAAAGCTGTCAGTAAAGGAATTTGACTTCAGTGCATCGAAAAAAATTGTTGTAGCATTGAATTTATTCAGCAAAAATACAGCTTTTGAAGACTATGGATCTGCAATTGCTGCTTCAATCTGCTATTACGCTTTCAAATTTCACCTTCCTTTTGGAGTAATAATAGGCAGTAAAGACATTTTATACAGTGGGGTAGGAAACTCTGAATTTCACCTTGCACAGGTATTCAAAGACCTTTCTATGACACATAAGGAAACGCTAAGCACAGAAAAATTTCTTTCTAAGATAAACCATTACGTGCCTTTTGGAGCAGAACTATTTTATATTGATAAGGATGTTGATTTCAAGGCAATGCTTGCAATCATGTGCATCAAGCCCTTTCTTGCCAAGATTAATGTTGTTCTTCTCCCTGACAACATTTTTGTTCTTCCCTCAGAGAAACCTCCAATGTATTTCTTTAAGGAGACGGAATATTTAAAGGTCCTTAAGAACTCTAAAGAGGCTTTAGCAAAAGAGGGAATCAATGTTTACCCTATTCTTGGAAAAGATTATTTAAGTCTTCTTGAGGTGTAAGGGATGATATATATTCTATTTACTTTCCAGATTTTGTTAACTGAAATTTATGTCTTCAAGGATACTATTTTTAAAAGCCCACCTTTATTGATATTCCTTGTAGCTATGCCTTTTTTATTGCTTGTTCTGCTATATCAATTCAAAGCCAGTAAACTTTTCATTACGCTTTTAACTTTCATTCCCAATATTTATCTTGCAAATAAAAACTACTTCTTGAACTTTTTGCCATTTGTTGTTTTTTACCTTTATTTGCTATCGGTAGTTAAGGAACGTGAAATCAAGCTGAAACATAAGGAAATAGTTTTACTGCCAATCATTTTTTTGGGTTTATTTAGAATAAATTTTAAAGGAATTCTTGAGGATTCGATTTTATCATTGCTTTATGCTCCATCTTCAGGAACTCAGAATACTTTGCCCAAAATTTCAATAGCTGAAGGTATTAGAAATTTCTTTACTTCTTTTACCTCACAGACTGCATCGACTGTAAGGCACAGATTTTGGAATAATCCACGGTTTCTTAATGTTTTCTTTACTATATCTGTTTTTGTTTATTTCGCAGTTCTTATTTATACTTTCAGGATTTTACTAACAGAGGAAGATTCTGTTATCGGCAAAAAGAAAAAAAGAAACTATATTCAGCTTTTTGTTATCTCATTTATAATTATTACTGCACTTTTTATCGTCCAGTATTATCCGGTTTTACTCCAATTGCTTGTTCCGAGCATTTCTGCTCAGCCAATTACAATCCAGAAAATTGCATTGATTATATCATTTGTCATTGCTATCTTCATAATTGTTTTTAGCAAACTTATTTCGAGAGATTCAAAAAGAAGAATTCTCATCATGGATAAGAAGGAACCAAATGTATTAATGAGATATCTTGGCTTAATTTCAATCATGTTTTTCGGCTTAGTTTTCATTGTTTTAAAAAGGTTAAATATATCTAAAAATCCAAAATTGAACGATGCTTTTGATATTATGGGAATTATTCTTGTTCTTGTTTCTCTGGTTTTATCTTTTTTATACTTGTTTATGTTAAGAAGAAATTCAAAAAGAAACTCTTTAAAGAAATTTTTCGGTAAAAAGACGGAGGATTATCTCAAACTTGCCCTAAATGATAACATAGATTTGACTTTATCGAGCGTCGAAGATAGAAAAGAGTTTGTATTTCTTTGGTATTTCATATTGATTTATCTTCTTTCGCAGAAAGGAATAGACATAAGACCATTTGAAACTCCGAACGAGTTCTTTACAAGGATTACAAAGAAATATCAAATACCGTATTTCCGTCTGGCTACAGATTTGTTCAATAAAGTTAAGTATAGCGAGCTCGAAATAACTGATTCAGAAATCGGGTTAGCAAGGTCTGTTTCAAAGGAATCAATTGAATATATGAAAGAAATTACTGTGATTTAATTTCTTTATATGCAGGAAATGCAAGAGTAAATTTCGTACCTTCGTTGACTTTGCTCTCTACTTTAATTGTGCCGTTATGAGCGTAGACAAGTTCCTTAACTATTGAAAGGCCAATTCCCAAACCCCCGTCGTCATTTGCTCTTGATTTTTCCCCGCGATAAAATCTTTCAAATACATGTGGAAGGTCTTTTTCTTCTATGCCAGGGCCAGTATCAGATATTTCAAGGACAACAGAGTCTTTTTCTTCTTTAACCTTTACAGAAATAAACCCTTTCATAGTGAATTTCAATGAATTGTTCAACAAATTTAAAATTACCTCCTCAATTCTTTTCTCATCACCGCTTATGTGGACAGGTCTTTCGGGATAATTTTCAATGACTTCAAGCCCTTTTGCTTGTGCACCAAATTTCATTGAAGAAACTACATTTTTAGCTGAGTCAACAAGGTCTAATTTAACTTTATTAAGCTCGAAATTCTTTCCGTCAAGTATGGAAAGCTTTGTCAGGTCATTTACCATCTTCTCCATTCTTGAAACTTCGTTTCCAATGATGTTGATGGATTCTTTCTTCTCAGTTTCCGTGACCTGTGAATCACTTAATAGTTCAAGATATCCTTTAATGCATGATAATGGAGTTCGAAGGTCATGCGAGACATTTTGAATCAATGTTTTTCTCATTTGTTCTATGTCATAAAGCCTATAAGCCATGTAATTTAGAGATTCTGCAAGTTTCCCGATCTCATCGTTGGTTTTGACTTCGACGCGTGCCGAGTAATCACCGGTTGAAATTTTTCTTGCAAATGAACTCATTTTCTTTAGCGGGTTAAGTATTATGTCAGAAATGAAAATGGATACTAAAATTGCAATGATAAGAGATATCCCGGCAGAAATCAGAAGCGTAAAACGAACGGTTCTTAGGAACTTTAATCCAGGTTCCGGAATTACAACTGCCATACCTTTTCCTGGAGGTCCTCCTACAAATATTTGGACAAAATATTGTCTGACAAAAAGATTTATAAAGAATAGAGAAAATATAAGCACCATAAGAACAATAAGAACGGTAGTTATAATAATTTTTGTCCTAAAGTTCATCTTTGATCATCCTGTATCCAGCACCATATACTGAGTCGATATATTTTGGGGATTTTGGGTCATCACCCAGTTTTTTCCTTATGTTCTTGACATATGCATCAATTGTCCTGTCATAGACAACATCATCATATTCATCATAAATCTGATCCATAATCTCGTCTCTTGACATGATCCCTGGTGCTTTTTTTGCTAAAGCTATGAGGACTTTGAATTCCTTTAACGTGAAAAAGATGTCCTTACCATTTTGTACAACTTTCATCTCTTTTGGCATTATTTCCAAATCCTTGATTTTTATCGTTTTTTCGTCTGGAAATGCCCTTCTGAGAACTGCCTTAGCCCTTGCGATCACTTCTCGAGGACTGAATGGCTTAACAATGTAATCATCTGCACCAATCTCTAATCCTTCTATTCTGTCATCTTCTTCTGCTTTCGCAGTAAGCATAATAATTGGAACAGATGATTTTTTTCTTATTTTCTGGGCAACTTCCTCTCCGCTGATAAATGGAAGCATTAAATCCAAAACAACTAACTGAGGTTTAATCTCATCAAACTTTTGAAGTGCGTCCCTCCCGTCTTTTGCAAGATAAGTTTCAAATCCAGACTTGTTGAAATAAATCTCCAAGAGTCTTCTGATATTCTCCTCGTCATCAACAATCAAAACTTTTTTCATATCTATTCAAATTATATCTTAAAATATGAATAAATTGTGAATTGGCAAAAACGAATAAAAGTAGTAAACTTAAATATGGGGTGAAAGTACTTTTATATTTTATCATTGCCTATCTTATTGGTTCATTAAACCCCGCGATTTTCATCACTGCAATAACGAAAGGCGAGGATATAAGAAGATACAGTGATGGAAATCCCGGAGCGACGAATGTATATTTAAATGTTAATAGATCTTTTGGAATCCTTGTTGGCGTGATTGACGCTCTTAAAAGCTTCATACCTCTTTATGTTGCTCAAAAATCTGGACTTGAGGGATTTCAACTTGCATTATTCGGTGCTTGCATAATCATCGGGCATGATTTTCCAGTTTTCTACGGCTTTAAAGGAGGAACTGGTATTTCTGCAACTATTGGCGGACTTTTCTTTTTTGAGCCTCAGATGACTGTTATAATATTAATACTCTGCCTTATTTCATTGAAATTGCTTTTATATACTAAAAAAGGAGGTATTTTGGGCTTTTCTCCGCTTGAAACAGTTGAAAGCGTAGGTTTTATTTTAGTAATTCTATACTTATTGAAGTTTGGCTCAAGTTTTTCAAAGTCCTACATGCTTCTTGTAACAGGGGTAGTTGTATTAAGAAGAATTGAAAGAGTGTTTAACCTGTTTAGCGAGAAGAGGGCTTGAAAGCTGAAATATTTTTCCAATTTGAATTAAATCAACTTTTTGATATTATTTAATGGATTATATTTTGGGAGGTTTTTATGATTTCTGCAAATGATTTAAGAACTGGTATCACTTTTGAGATTGATGGAGACCTATTTGTAGTTGTCTCTTATCAGCATGTTAAGCCTGGCAAAGGTTCTGCATTTGTGAGGGTAAAGGTTAAGAACCTGAATACTGGAAATATCGTGGAGAAGACATACCGGCCTGAGGAGAAATTCAAAAAGGCATTTCTTGAAAGAAAAAGCATGCAGTACTTGTACAAGGAGGGAGAAAATTACGTGTTTATGGACCTTGGAACTTATGAACAATTTTACCTTCCGGAAGAAGATGCAGAAGATGCAGGTAATTACCTGAAAGAAAACCTCGAAATAGAAGTTGTTTTCTTTAAAAATAATCCTGTTTCAGTTGAGTTGCCAACTTTTGTTGAACTTGCAGTTGTTCAAACCGAACCAGGAGTAAAGGGTGACACTGCGACAGCTTCTTTGAAACCTGCAATTCTTGAAACAGGATACAAAATTAACGTCCCGCTATTTGTCAACGAAGGTGATATCATCAGAGTTGATACAAGAACGGGAGAATACCTTGAGAGGGTGAACAAATGAGCAGAATAATACTTTCAAATGAAGCAATTGAGTCAATCATTGTTAATGGAGTTCTGTCGGTAGAAGGAATTCTGGATACCTGGAAGGGCCTGAAAGAGTATTGCCCCCTTTTAAAGAAGGAGAAAGGCCCTCACGGAGTAGAATTTAAGGTTGATTGTGAAGAAATATCCATTACTATTTATTTGATTGCAAAATATGGCTACAGCCTTAAAGAAGTTGGCCAAGAAGCTCAGAATGCAGTGAAGGAGAGAGTTGAGAATCTAACTCCTTTTACTGTTAAAGAAGTAAATGTTATCTTTGAAGATGTAAAAAATGAAGGTTAGAAGAAAGGCAAGGGAGATAGCATTTAGAGTACTTTTTGCTGTTGATACAGGCAAGAACACCGTTCCTGATGCTTTTATTCCTTTCAGGTACGAGGATCCAATTGCAAATGAATATGCTCTAAAGCTTGTAATCGGTTCTCTTGAGATAATCAAGGAAATTGATGACAAAATTACATCTTTTCTTGAGAATTGGACGCTTGAAAGAATAAACGCAATTGACAAACAATTGCTCAGGCTTGCGATTTTTGAAATCGATAACTTTGAAGATGTTGAAGACGGGATTGTCGTTTACGAAGCGGTGGAGCTTGGAAAAAAATATGGAGATGAGAACTCAGCTAATTTTATTAACGGTATACTGAGGAACTATTTGCGGAGTAAAAGCGATGCTGGTAAGACTTGAGGTAAAGGTATTTGGATTTGTTCAAGGAGTTGGTTTTCGTTATTTTGTTAAAAGGAATGCTATAAGATTAGAGATATCGGGCTTTGTTGAAAATCTTCCTGATGGTTCTGTAGCAGTTGTTGCTGAAGGAGAAAAAGAAGACCTGGAAGCGCTATTGGAAATACTTAAGAAAGGAAATATAAACACAGTGATTAAAAGCGTTGATTACGCTTTCAAAGAAGCAAAAAACGAATTCGTTGAATTCAGCATATTTTAGAGACCATGGAAATTAAAAAATATTTAGAAGAAAAAAAGCAAAAAATAGACAATGCGCTGGAGGTGCTCCTTGCTCCTTTGAAGGAACATTCTGTATTATATGCTGCAATGTCTTACGGCCTATTATCTCCGGGAAAGAGAATAAGGCCAATTCTTATGCTTTCAACCTATAATGCTTCAGCCAATAGTGAAGATGAGATTATTCCATTTGCGTGTTCTGTTGAAATGATTCACGCTTATTCTCTCATACATGATGATCTTCCAATTATGGACAATAGCGACCTAAGGAGAGGAAGGCCTACCTGCCACAAAATATATGGAAGTGATATGGCTCTTCTCGCTGGAGATGCCCTGCTTTCCTACGCTTTTGAAATAATTTCAAATCCTAAAGTAATAAAAAGCTTTAAGCAGGAAGCTGTTGCTTCTGTACTGCATGAATACGCATTTGCCTCTGGAGTAAAAGGTTTAGTCGGAGGACAGGTTATGGATGTGGTTACAACAAGCGATGAGGCAATAGATGAGGAGACAATTCTGTATATTGAAAAGAAAAAGACTGCGGCTTTAATTACACTTTCGATAAGAGCAGCAGCAATACTTGCCCATCTTGAAGACTCAGAAATTACTGCACTGTCTCGATTCGGAGAGTATCTTGGAATAAGTTATCAGATCGTTGACGATGTTCTGGATTATTCATCAAAGCCTGAGGTGCTGGGAAAAGATATAGGACAGAATGTTAAGAATAAAAAGGCAAGCTTCGTTTCTCTATATGGAATTGAAAAAGCCAAAGAGATTGCTAAAGAATATAGTTTTAAAGGAATTGATTTCATTATGCCTTATGGTAATAAGTATGAAACTTTGAAAGAGTTGGCTCTTTACCTTTTGGAAAGGAATAAGTGATGAAAACGCCTCTTTTAGATTCTGTCTCGAGCCCGAAAGATCTAAGAGAATTCTCTATAAAGGAGCTTGAGTTAATAGCAGAAGAAATGAGGTCAATCATAATAGACACTGTGTCAAAAAATGGAGGACATCTTGCCCCAAATCTCGGTTCGGTTGAATTTACCTTAGCTCTTCATAGAGTTTTTGACTTCTCAAAAGATAAGATTATTTTTGACGTAGGGCATCAATCATATTCGCACAAGCTTATTACCGGAAGAAAGGAACTTTTTCACACCCTCAGGAAATATGAGGGTGTGAGTGGCTATACAAATCCCGAGGAAAGTACTTACGATGCATTCTTAGCCGGGCACTCTTCCACTTCGCTTGCACTTGCAGTAGGTTTTGTCAAGGCAAGAGAACTGAAAAAGGAAAATTATCAAATTGTTGCTGTAATCGGAGACGGTGCTATGACTGCTGGAGAAGCATATGAGGGTCTGAATATTCTTGGGCATATTGGCAAAAAAGTTCTCGTTGTTCTGAATGACAATGAAATGTCAATTGCTAAAAATGTGGGAGCACTCTCAAGATATCTTTATAAACTGAGATCTTCAAAAATCTACCAGGCTTTGAAAAAAGGAAATTTTGGAAGCTATTTCGGACGAAAAATCAAACTTGCCATTAAAGAACTTCTACTCCCAAATATTCTATTTGAGGAATTTGGGTTCACATACTTAGGTCCAATTGATGGGCATAATATCAGAGAAATGATGGAAGTTTTTGAAAGGAGCAAAAATATCAAAGGGCCTGTCCTCGTTCATATAATGACCAAAAAAGGAAAAGGATACACTTTTGCAGAAGAAGATCCCATTAAATTTCATGGGACTGAAGCATTTGATGTTGAAACAGGTAACGGAAATAGTGCAAATAAAAAAACATTCTCAGAATATTTTGGAGAAGTGCTAGCAGAAGAAAGCAAAAAAAATGATAAGATTTTTGCAATAACTGCTGCGATGCCTGATGGCACAAAAATGTCCCAATTTAAAGAACTATTTCCTGAAAGGTATCTTGATGTTGGTATTGCCGAGCAAAGTGCAGTTACTGTTGCTGCTGCTTTGGCGAAAGAAGGATTAAGGCCTGTTGTCGCGATTTACTCAACATTTATGCAAAGAGCCTTTGATCAGCTTGTACATGATGTTGCAATTTTGCGATTGCCGGTGATTTTCATGCTGGACAGGGGTGGGGTTGTTTCAGATGATGGGCCCACTCATCAAGGTGTATTTGATATTTCTTACATGCGAATTATTCCAAACTTTATTGTTTCCGCACCAAAAGACGGGCATGAGCTTCAAAGCCTTTTTAGGCTTGCCCTTAATTGCAATACTCCTTTTGTGATAAGATATCCGAAGGATACAACGGAGTTCAAACTCACTGATAAGGGAAGTTATGAGATAGGCAAATCCGAGGTTATTTATTCCGGTAGCGATTTATTAATAGTTTCATACGGGGCCGTTTTTCAGACAGCAATGAAACTTAAAGAAGAGCTTGAGAAAAGAGGACACTCCGTAGGACTGATTAATGCCATTTACGTAAAACCTCTTGATAAGGATGCCTTAATTTCAGAAGCAAATAAATCAAAAAGGATTGTTACTATAGAAGATAACACTGTTATAGGTGGTTTTGGATCTGCAGTTTCAGAAATATTTTCAAGTTATGATGTTAAAATTCATTCATTTGGGATAAATGATTTCTTTCCCGAGCAAGGAAAAAGGAAATTTCTACTGGAAAAATACGGAGTCAGTGTTGAAAAAATGTCTCAGGTCTGCGAAAGGATTATTGGTGAAAAGAAGAATTGATGAGGAAATTGTTGCAAGAGGTCTATTAAAGTCAAGGTCAGAAGCAAAGAGTTTTATTTTAGAAGGAAAAGTTCTGTTGAACGGTACTAAAGCGATAAAATCAAATACTCCCGTTAAAGAAAGCGATGTCATTTCTCTTGCAGAACCTAAGAAATTTGTTTCCAGAGGTGGTTTTAAGCTTGATTTTGCTCTAAGAGAGTTTAGGATTTCGGTTGTTGATCTCGTGGCATTGGACATTGGTGTGTCAACGGGTGGTTTTACAGATTGTCTTTTAAGAAATGGAGCTAAAAAAGTATACTCTGTTGATGTTGGATTTGGTCAGGTCGATATAAAATTAAGGAATGATCCGCATGTCATTCTTCTTGAAAGAACAAATGCAAGATATCTGACTAATACTCAAATCCCCGAACCTATTGACATCGCCGTTATTGATGTTTCTTTTATTTCAATACTTAAGATATTGGGAAACGTTAGCTTATTGATCAAAGATCATGGTGACATAGTTTCGCTTATCAAACCTCAGTTTGAGTCAGAAAGATACGGCACTAAAAAGGGAATTGTAAAGGATAAGCTGATACACATTGGCATATTGAAAGAAATGATAAAGAGAATTGCTGATCTGAATCTTATTGTCACAAACTTAGCTTATTCTCCTATAAAAGGAGGAAAGGGGAATATTGAGTTTTTCTTCAGGATTAGAAAGGCCGGGGTTGTTGTAAATTTAGAAGATGTGAATAAAATTGTAGAAGAGGCATGGGAGATAATAAAATGAAAAAAATATTCATTTTTCACACTGACGGACAGTATGTTGATGAAGTAGCAAAGGAAGTTAGCCAGTATGCAAAGAAAAAAGGCTTTGAGATTCTGACCAGAGAAAACTTAAATAAATTTAAGAAAGGTAATGACATTGTCCTGTTAAGTCTTGGAGGAGATGGAACCTTCTTAAAAGCCTCGCAGATTGCATTAAGCATAGGAGCTTCTGTCTTTGGAATCAATCTCGGGAATTTGGGCTTTCTGACTGATGTTGAGGGAATAGATATATTTGCAGCAATTGATGCTTTAGATAGCGGCAGTTACTTAATTGAAGAGAGAACAACAATAAAATGCGAAGCTCTTAGCGAAGAAGTGGAAAAGGATTTTTATGCAGTAAATGACTTTGTTATACTTAGAAACATCAATAACAAAATATTACAACTTGAATTAATTGTAAATGATCTAACTGCAGGGAAGTTTCGTGCGGATGGTTTTGTGATTTCTTCTCCAACTGGTTCCACTGCATATTCTCTTTCAGCAGGAGGCCCAGTCGTAACTCCTCATGCAGATGTTTTTATTCTTTCTTTTCTTGCCCCTCATAAGTTATCAGCAAGGTCCGTGGTTTTCTCAAATTCGGATAAAGTATCTGCCAAAATACTATCTGACGGCGAATTCAGTTTCCAAAGAGATGGAGAAGAAGTACTTATACTGAAAAAGTACGACAGGCTTCACTTCGAAAAGAATTCCACCAATTTAAGGATAGTTCATCTTAAAAGCAAGAATTTCTTTGAGGTGTTAAATAAGAAATTCGGCTGGGGGGCTTAATGCTTTTAGGTTTGCTTATTTCAAACCTTGCAATTGCGAAAAGGGTAGAGCTAAACTTTGAAAAAAACCTCGTAATTCTCTCCGGTGAAACAGGTGCTGGCAAAACAATAATTATGAATGCTATTGCTTTGGCTTGCGGTGCAAACGCTGATCCTGATCTGATAAGGTCAGGAGAGGACACAGCAACTGTTGAAGTGAGTTTTTCGCTAAACGAATCAAAAAAAGTAAATGACATTCTCGAGAGCAAGTCACTTTACGAAAGAGAAGACGTTCTTGTCATCGCCAGGACTATTTCCAGAACTAGAGGGAAAAGTCTTATCAATGGACACCTGGTTTCAGTAAGAGACCTTTCAGATATAGGTAAAATTCTTATAGACATGCATGGACAGCATGAGGTGCAATCCTTGCTCGATACAAGTAACCATCTAAGATTCCTTGATAAGTTCGGAGGGAAAGATCACATAAATTTAAGAGATTTGGTTAAAGATGAAATCGAAAAATATCACAAGGTAAAAGAGTTACGGGAAGAACTGGAACAGCAGGACAAAAAGTACAGAGAGGAAATTGACTTTATTAATTTTGAAATAAATGAACTTGAAGGCGCAAATCTTAATACAGAAGAAGAAAAAGAGCTTGAAGAAGAGGAGAAGATTCTATCAAACGTCAAAGAACTTTCTGAGATAACTCTTCTTTCTGAACAGCTTTTGAGTGATACAGAGGAAACATCAATCATTAAGCTAATATCGCAACTTCAAGCACTTGTTAATAAAGGCTCTCAGTTAACTGAAAGGCTTACGCCTATAAAGGAGCAGATTGAGAGTCTTAACATTGAATTAAAGGAAATTTCACGTTCAGTTTCTGAATTTACTCACTCATTGGTTTTTGATCCCGGGAGGCTTGAATATATTGAAGAGCGGCTGGATCTTCTTTCAAAGCTTAAGCTTAAGTACAAAAAAAGCATTCCCGAACTGAGTAACTATCTTGAGGAATTGAAAGAAAAGGTTTCTTCATTCAACTCTTTAAGAGATCAGATAGAAGAACTTAAAAAGGAAGAATCTGAAATTATCGAAAAAATAAAAACAGACGCAGCTAAGCTTTCTCAGGAAAGAGCAAAAGCTGCTCAGGAGTTTACAGCTAAAGTTGAAGAACAATTAAAAGATTTAGCTATGGAGAGTGCAAGGTTTAAAGTTGCTTTAGGTACTATTGATGATGAAAACGGTATTGAGATTTCCGAAAGTAAATACAAACTTATGAAAGATGGAATTGATACCTGTGAATTTCTTATTAGCGCTAATCCTGGAGAGGATTTTAAGCCTCTTGTTTTGATCGCATCCGCAGGAGAGCTGTCCAGGGTCATGCTTGCAATTAAGTATGTGATAGCACAAATAGATGAAGTTACCGTGCTTGCGTTTGACGAAGTTGATGCAGGAATCGGCGGAAAAACTGGAGAAAGGGTTGCAGAAAAGCTAAAAGAAATATCCAAATACAGGCAAGTAATATGCATTACTCATCTTCCGCAAATTGCTTCTCTTCCTGGCGAGCATTTTGTTGTTGATAAAGAAGTTCATGACGGTGAAACTTTTTTGAAAGTTGCAAAACTTAACGAATATGAAAGAATTAACGAAATTGCAAGAATGATATCCGGAAGCAATATAACAGAAACTACTATTAATCAGGCGAAAGAGCTTTTAGGGAGGTGGAAGTGAAAATTTTGGTCATTAATCCTGGGTCAACCTCAACAAAAATTGCTGTATTCGAGGACAGAAGTCCGGTCTTTACTGAAACGATACGCCTAACTCAAGAGGAAAATTCAAGGTTTTCATCCGTTCTTGAACAGACCGAATTCAGAAAAGACCAGGTTATTGATGCATTAAAAAAGAATGATATTCAGATTGATTTACTTGATGCAGTTGTGGGAAGAGGGGGAATCCTTAAGCCGATTCCGGCTGGAACTTACATTGTCAATCAGTCTTTAATAGATGATCTTTACTCACATTCAAAAGAGCACGAACATCCATCTACTCTTGGAGGCCTTATTGCTTATGAGATCGCATCTAAAATAGGAAAGCCAGCATTCATCGCAGATCCCGTTTGTGTGGATGAGTTTGAAGCAATTGCGAGAATATCCGGTATTAAGGAAATTAAAAGGCGATCCCTGCTTCATGCCCTGAACATCCGGGCAAGCCTATACAGATATGCGGAAAATCATAACAGGAAGATTGATGATTTAAATTTGATAATTGCTCATCTTGGAGGAGGTATATCAATTGCTGCTGTTAAGAAAGGAAAAATAGTCGATGTCAACAACGCAAATGAAGGGGGTCCTTTTTCTCCCGAAAGGGCTGGTTCATTGCCCTCAATTGATGTTCTAGAAATGTCTTACTCGAATAAATATTCTCGCGAGGACCTGCTAAAGCTTTTTACTAAAAAAGGTGGAATGATATCATATTTAGGGACTAATGACATGAAAGAAATAATTGAAAGAGTAAATAATGGAGATCATGATGCAAAAGAAATATTTGAAGCAATGTGCTATCAGATTGGCAAGGAAATTGGGGCAATGGCTTCAGTACTATCCGGAAAAATAGAGGCAATTATCATTACAGGAGGCATTGCCTATAACGACGAGGTAGTTTCAGAAATTTCCAAGCGTGTAGGTTGGATAGCAAAAATTATTTCGTATCCAGGAGAATTTGAACTTGAGGCTCTTGCCTTCGCTGCATTTCGAGTACTTAAGGGTGAAGAAGAGGCAAGGATATATTCTTAATTTTTCCTAATATTAAAAAATAGATATTTTGCTATAATCTAAAGGAATAAAATAATGGAGGTTGTCTATGGAAAGAATTATTACTTTGAAAGGAATTCTTGAAGCCGTCAAGAGCAACAAAGAGAAAAAAGTCGTATCAGTTGCTTATGGACAGGATTTACACACTCTGCAAGCAGTTGCAAATGGCGTTAAGGAAGGGATCTTTAATGCAGTTATTTTTGCAAGCAAAGAAGAAGTTAAGAGGGTCGCAGGGCAAAATGAAATTGATGTTTCCATGTTTGATGTAATAGATGTGCCAGAAGAAAAGGAAGCTGTCAGAAGAGCAGTGTTGCTGGTAAGGGAGAAGAAGGCGGACTTTATTATGAAGGGACTGTGCCAGACAGCGACGTATATGAGGGGTTTGCTTGATAAGGATCAGGGTCTTTTGCCGCCTGATGGTATTCTTTCGCACTCCACAGTAATTGAATCTCCTAATTATCATAAACTTCTTATTGTTTCTGATGTTGCAGTGATTCCACAACCAGATCTAAAAGCAAAGGAAATGATGATTAATTACGATACTTTTATTGCGCACAGATTTGGCATTGAGAATCCTAAGGTGGCTATTGTTGCTGCTGTTGAGACGGTTAATCTGAAGATGCAAGCGACAGTTGATGGAGCAATTTTATCAAAAATGAACGAAAGAGGGCAGATTAAAGGATGCATAGTTGATGGACCTCTTGCTCTTGATCTTGCAGTATCAAAGGAAGCAGCTGAAATAAAGAAGGTAAAATCAGAAGTTGCAGGGGATGCAGATATCCTGATATTTCCAAACATTGAATCTGGAAATGCTTTCTACAAGTCAACAACGAAATTAGGTAATGCTGAAATAGCTGCTATCGTTACAGGAACGATTGTTCCTGCTGTACTTACTTCTCGCGGTGATAGTGAAGAGTCAAAATTATACTCTCTTGCATTAGCTGCCTTAGTTTCTGACAGATAATTTAGAAATTTTGGAAATTTTTATATAATATTCTAAACTTTGGGGTGGGCTATGGAAGAAAAAAACAATTATGAAAAAGTCGACGTGAATGATGTGGAATCAATTTTAGAAGCTGCAAATGAGGAGAAGCTTCCAAGAAGTGAAACGATTGAAGCTTCCGGGGTGAAACAGGGAGAAGATGCAAGTAAAGAAAAAAATACAGGAAGTAAAACGGTTGAAGTTTCCGAAGTAAAGCAGGAAACCTTTTCAGAGGTTTCTTTGCCTCAGACTGAAGCAGATTTATCTCATGTTATTAAGAAAGAAAAACCTAAAGAGGAAACCCCTCATGTTGAGGTAAATTCCCCGAATCATAGAAATTTCATGCCTAAGGAATTTAGAAAAGGAGATCTTATCAAGGTTACAGTAGTTAAAATGGAGCCGAACGGCGTCCTGGTCAGTGCGGGCACTAAAGAAGATGTTTTTATACCATTGCACGGCCTTTCTTTAAAACCTGCAAACACGCCTGAAGAAGTTGTAAAAGTAGGTGACAAAATTGATGTTTTAGTTTTAAGAGATGGTACTTTAGGAGGTTCTCTTTCTCTTTCCAAGAAAATGGCTGATTACCATAAAAAATGGGATACCCTGAAATCGAAATTTGAAAGAGCTGAGTTGGTTCAGGGCAATATTGTGAAAGAGATCAAGGGAGGGCTTCTTGTAGATATAGATAGTATTTCTGCTTTTCTTCCTCAATCACAAATTGGTTTAAGGAAGGGAGAAGTTCCAAAGGATTTTGTTGGGAAAGCTTTGGATCTGCATATTCTTGAGCTTGATAAATCGCTTAAAAGGATTATCGTTTCAAGGCTCAAGGTTCTCGAAGAGATAAAAGAGCAGGAGAGAAAAAAGGCTCTTGTAAGCATAAAGAAAGGTGAAATCTATGAAGGGGTGGTAAGATCGATCCAGGAGTTCGGAGTTTTCGTAGATCTGGGTAAAGGAATCGAAGGATTAATAAGAATTAATGAACTTACATGGGGAAGAAGACGTCCTCCTCAGGAACTACTAAAGGTGGGGGAAACTGTCAAAGTTAAAGTAATTGGCGTTAACCTCGATACTGAAAAGGTAAGCCTCAGCTTAAGACAAACAAGGCCCTATCCGTGGGATGTGGTGGATACAAAATACCCGGTTGAAAGTGTTGTTGAAGGCCCGGTAATCAGAATTCATGAATTTGGTGCAGTTATAGAGCTTGAAGACGGTTTAACTGGTCTAGTTCATATCTCCCAGCTTGATTCAAAGAGAGTAAATAAAGTTGAAGATGTTGTCAAGGTCGGAGATTTAGTAAAAGCAAAAGTCATTGCAGTTGATAAGGAAAATAAAAAGATTAAGTTGAGCAGAAAAGCCCTGGAACAGGCTGAATAATCTTCATGGATATAGGGAAGTTTACTCCTGAAGGTAAGTCCGAAGAGAATAAAAATTACTTTGTATAAGGGGGGATTGATTTGAAAGCATTCCTATTTCCAGGGCAAGGTTCTCAGTATGTTGGAATGTCCCAGAAGATTCCTGATGTTGCTTTCAAGGATGATTTATTTGACGTAGCCACGAAAATAATAGGCTTTGATATGTACGAATTCTGTGAAAAAGGTCCACATGAGAAGCTTTCTTCAACAGAAATCACTCAGCCTGCGCTTTTTACTATTTCAGCCATCTATGACATGCTTCTGAAACAAAAAGGCATTGTTCCTGATATTGTTGCTGGTCATAGCCTGGGTGAATATTCTGCACTTTTTTCTGCAGGGGTAGTAGATTTTGAACAAGGTTTCATGCTTGTGAAAAAACGAGGTGAGCTTATGAAATATGCCTCCCTTGAGCTTCCTGGAGGTATGCTGGCAGTAGTTGGATTATCACTTAGCCAAGTTGACGAAGTAATTAATGTTGCTAAAAATAGGGGAATTATTGTTGTTGCAAACTATAATACTCCTGAGCAGTTTGTTCTTTCGGGAACTAAAGAAGCTTTAGACTATGCAAGGGATGTAGCAAAAGAAAAAGGTGCAAAGTTAGTCAGGTCGCTTGATGTTTCTGCTGCATTCCATTCTCCTCTTATGGAGCCGATTGTGCAGGAAATGAGTGATTTCATTGATTCAATGAATTTTAGCCTTCCCAAGCTTCCCATTGTTCAGAATGTGACAGCACAAATTCCTAAGACAATTTATGAAATAAAAGAAAATCTGAAAAAACAAATGAAAGAGCCGGTGAAATGGCTTGATTCTGTCTATGAGATAAAGAAATCCGGTGTAGATGAATATTATGAGGTTGGTCCAAGAAATATCCTGAAAGGGCTAGTTGAAAAAATACTCCCTGAAGTTAGGGTTTTGACTTCTGAAGGTGTGTTTGCAAATGCTTAGCTTTGATTTATCCAACAAAAATGCTGTTGTAACTGGTGGTTCAAGGGGAATAGGCAAAGCAATTGCTTTAGCGTTAGCGAGAGCTGGAGCAAATGTTGCTATTATTTACTCCAAGAACTTAGAACTTGCAGAGTCCGTGAAAAGTGAAATTGCTTCTTTCGGAAGAAAGGCTATGGCTATACGGTGCAACATCAACATAGAAAATGAAGTTGAAGATACTGTCAAAAAGATTGGTGAAGACTTTGGAACAATTGAAATCCTGGTTAATAATGCAGGAATCAATAAAGATAACATTTTAATAAGGCTTTCAGAGGATGAATGGAATAGTGTATTGAACGTTAACCTTAAGGGGACTTTCTTAGTCTCTAAGCATGTTCTGAAGTTTATGGTTAGAAATAGATACGGGAGAATCGTAAATGTATCTTCACTTGTCGGAATTACCGGTAATCCGGGACAGGCAAACTATGTTGCTTCAAAAGCAGGTGTAATTGGATTGACCAAAGTTACCGCTATGGAATATGCTTCAAGAAATATTAACGTTAATGCAGTAGCTCCAGGTTTTATTCATACAGATATGACTGAAAAACTTCCAGAAGATGTTAAAAAAGCTATTATTGAGAAAATATTATTTAAAAAAGCTGGTTTACCTGAGGATATTGCAAACGCAGTTTTATTTTTGGTTTCTGATTTTTCATCTTATATCACCGGTCAAGTTTTGATAATTGATGGTGGTTTGTCGTTAAAATAAATTTTCTAGGAGGTTGAAATGGAAGAAAAAGAAATTAGAGAAAAGGTGATTGCAGTGATTAAGGACAAGCTAGGAATCGAGGAGAATAAAATTCTTGATACTGCTAAGTATGTGGAAGACCTCGGTGCAGATTCTTTAACTCTCGTTGACATTGCAATGGCCCTTGAAGACGAATTTGGGATGAAGATCCCGGATGAGGATATTGAAAAAATTACCACTTTTGGAAACACCATCGAGTACATTAAGGAGCATCTGAAATAGTGGACCGTGTCGTTATTACCGGGTTAGGGGCCGTTACACCAATTGGTATTGGGAAAGAAGCATTTTTAGAGGGCTTAATAAATGGTGTTTCTGGCGTTTCGCGAATTGCTCAATTTGATGCTTCTCAGCATTCAGTGCAAATTGCCGCAGAGGTTAGGGATTTCAATCCTGAAGATTACGTAGATAAAAGGGAAGTAAGAAGGCTTGACAGAGTTCAGCACTTTGCCTTTGCTGCTTCTCAAATGGCAATAAAAGACGCTGGTTTGGATTTTTCCAAAGAGGATGTTGAAAGAGTTGGCGTTTATGTAACCTCTGGGGTTGGAGGACTTAAATCAGTGGAAGAGCAGATTATGCAATTTGCTGAGAAAGGACCGAGCAGAATAAGTCCATTTCTTGTCACCCAGATGATAATTGACGCAATCCCTGGTTATATTTCAATCAGGTACGGATTAAAGGGAGAAACATTCTCTGCTGTTGCAGCATGTGCCTCAGCTGCTAAAACAATAGGACCTGCACTTTATGCAATTCAAAGAGGCTCTCTCGATGTCATAATTGCTGGTGCTGCTGATGCAACGATTACTCCTATGGGAGTTGGTGCATTCGCATCGATGAGAGCTCTATCAACAAGAAATGAAGCTCCAGAAAAAGCCTCAAGGCCTTTTGATATTAACAGAGATGGTTTTGTAATGGGAGAAGGAGCTGGCATTTTGATTCTCGAATCTCTGTCACACGCCAAAGCTCGTGGAGCAAAAATTTATGCAGAACTTGCAGGATACGGAACTACTGCTGATGGATATCATATAACTGCACCAGATCCAACTGCCTCTCAGATTATTCGAGCAATGCGGCTTGCAGTAAAGGATGCAAAGATGAATCTTGAGGATGTAGACTATATAAATGCGCATGGAACAAGTACTCCTCTAAATGATAAAAATGAGACCTATGCAATAAAACAACTTTTTGGAGAAAGGGCATATAAAATACCTGTAACTTCAACAAAATCAATGGTAGGACATTCATTAGGCGCAACTGCTGCAGTTGAATCAGTTGCAACAGTTCTTTCAATTGAAAAAAGAATCATTTTCCCTACGATAAACTATGAAGAGCCAGATCCTGAGTGTGACCTGGACTACGTTCCTAACCAGGCAAGAGAAGCAAATATCAATGTTGCTATCAAAAATGCCTTTGGATTTGGTGGGCACAATGCAGTGCTTGTTTTCAAGAGATTTGCTGATTAGCTAATCTAATTGTTAAATTGAGGGGGGAAATCCACCCCCTTTTTTATTTATTCAACTCTTCGATTTCCTTTGTAATATATTCTTTGATGAATTTCTTAGTTTCTTCCTTTTCAAGCTTAACTTTCTTAAGGGTTTTTCTTATCTTTATTTCATATTTCCCTTCGTCCTTGAAAGATTTGCCAATAATAACCTGAAGAGGTGCTCCAATGAGGTCTGCATCGTTAAATTTCTCCCCGGGGCTGGCATCAATCCTATTATCAATTAAGGCTTCGAGGTCAATTGACTTAAGTTCTTTATAAATCTCGAAAGAAGCTTCAGTTATAAATTTATCTGACATGTTCAAAGGAAGAATTTCAACATGGAATGGAGCAACAGTCGAAGGCCATATAATGCCTTTTTCATCATGGTACTGCTCAATAACTGATTGCATGGTCCTGCCAACACCAATTCCGTAGCATCCCATTGTGTAAAATCTTTGCTTCCCTTCACTATCAAGAAAAGTTGCTTTCATGCTTTCTGAATATTTCGTTCCCAACTTAAAGGTATGTCCTACCTCTATTCCGTTGTACATTTCAAGCAGAGACCCACACCTTGGGCAACGCTCTCCGCCCTTTACCTGCCTTATGTCTGAAACTATCTCCGGTTTAAAATCCCTTTCATAATTTACATTCAAATAATGGAAACCATCCTTGTTGGCTCCTATCACAAAGTTTCTCATGAGTGTAATTCTTCTGTCAGTTACGATCCTCACTTTTGCGCCTACTGGACCAATAGCACCAGTATGGGCTCCCATGAAGGCAAAAACTTCATCATCATTTGCAAGTTCGATTATTTTTGAAGAGAATAAGTTTTTGAGTTTAACTTCATTTATTTCATCATCTCCTCTAACTACCGCAAGCACAAAGCCGTCATCAAGTTTGTACAAAAGCGATTTTCCAAGTTTCAGCTTCTCAACACCCAGGAATTCCGAAACTTCATCGATAGTTTTTGCTTGAAAGGTTTCAACAAGTTCAAGCTTTTTCTCAGATTCTTTTTCGACGTCATTTTCTTCATACGATTTTGCTGCTTCTACATTTGCTGCATAGTTGCATTGTGGGCAATAAACGAATTCACTTTCTCCACCAAGTTCTGACTTAACAACGAATTCATGGGAAATTTTTCCGCCAATTGCTCCAGAATCTGCTTCAATAGGAATAGTATTAAGCCCGCACCTTTTAAAAATTTTAACGTATGCATCAAACATTTTCTTGTATGAGATCTCAAGCTTTTCATCTGATTCATCAAATGAATAAGCATCCTTCATAATAAATTCCTTTGCTCTCATTAAGCCAAATCGAGGTCTTATTTCATCTCGGTATTTAGTCTGAATCTGGAAAAAGGTCTTGGGAATTTCTTTGTATGACTGCAGTTCGTTTCTTGCAAGGTCTACAACTGCCTCTTCATGAGTAGGGCCGAGGCAAAATTCTCTTTCTTTTCTGTCCCTAATTTTGAACATTTCTTCGCCGTAAATCTCCCATCGTCCTGTTTCTTCCCAGAGTTCCCTTGGCATTATTGCAGGGAATAGCAGCTCGATTGCTCCTGAATTATTCATTTCTTCTCTAATAATCTGCTCAATTTTTTTTAACGACCTGAGACCCAATGGCAAATAAGAATAGATACCAGATGCAACTTTTCTTATCAAACCTGCCTTGAGCATCAGTTTATGACTGTCTATTTCAGCATCCTGCGGCTCTTCCCTCAACGTAGGAATAAAAAAATCCGTCAATTTCATATGTTATTCTCCTTCGCTTACAAGTTTTTATATTATATAAAAAGATTGCAATTTATATTAATTGATTTCAAAAAAATATCGCCCTTAAAATGTGAAAATTTCAATTTTCTTGCAAGAATCCAAAAAATGTGTAAAATTTACTCAGTATGGAGAAAATTCTCATTAGCCTTAAGGATATGTTTATATATAAGCAGATGACTCTTTCCATTGCTGAGTCTCTTACCGGTGGTCTCATTTCAAAAAAGATTACCGATGTTCCCGGTAGCTCTGCTTTTTTCAAGGGTAGTATCATTACATATAGCGTTGATTCAAAATTGAAGCTTCTAAATATACCTCGCAATATTATTAAGAAAAATGGAGTTGTGAGCAAGGAAGCTGCAGCACTTATGGCTGCAAATGTAAAGAAGGTTTTTGATTCTGATGTTGGCGTTGGGATCACTGGAGTAGCTGGACCTGATCTCTGTGAAGGTAAAAAAGCGGGCCTTGTATTTGCTGCCATATTTTATAAAGATTTATATACCTACGAGTGGCACTTACGAGGTAAAAGAGATGAAATCAGAGAAGAGGCAACACGCCTGATTATAAAAAATCTCTTAGAAGTTATCGGAGGTAAAAAATGAAAATCGGCATTTTGACTGGTGGAGGCGACTGCCCTGGTTTAAATTCCGCAATCCGTGGAATTGTTTACAGGGCATATGATTTAGGCGATAAAGTGATAGCTTTTGAGGAAGGATGGAAAGGAGCAGTAGAAGGCATAACCAGAGTTTTAACTCTTAAAGATGTTGAAGAGATTCAAAGCTCCGGTGGAACTATAATATTCACTTCACGAACAAATCCTTTTGCCATTGAAAAAGGCCCTGACAAAGTTAAAAGCAACCTCGAGAAAAATTCAGTTGATGCCCTCATAGCAATTGGTGGAGATGATACGCTAGGTGTTGCGTTGAAGTTCTATAAAATGGGGGTTCCTATTGTGGGAGTACCTAAAACAATGGACAATGACCTTTCAGGTACGGATTTCACTTTTGGATTTGATACTTCAGTAGAAGTTGCTGTGGAAGCCCTTGAAAGACTTAGAGATACAGCAAAATCGCATAAGCGAATAATTATTCTAGAAGTAATGGGACGCGAGGCAGGTTGGGTTGCGCTTTATACGGGAATCGCCGGAGGAGCAGATTGGACGTTTATTCCTGAAGAAAAACCTGATTTCGACAAAATGTGCGAACATCTTAAGAAGATTTACGAAAGAAAAGGATACGCACTGGTGGTTGCTTCAGAAGGAACTAAACTTCCTCTGGAAGAAAAAGGGGAAATTGACCAGTTTGGCCATAGACTGCTTCAAAAAAGAGGCGTTTGTGAATATATTGCAGATCTGATTTCAAGGAAAATTGGAATTCCAACAAGAAGCGCAGTTATTGGACATATCCAGAGAGGTGGTTCTCCTACTGTATTTGATAGAATGATTGCAACAAGGTTAGGAGTAAAAGCTATCGAAATGGTACATACAGGTGAATTTGGAAAAATGGCAGCAATATCAGGCAACAAAGTCATTTCAGTTCCTCTCGAAGATTCTGCAGGCAGGCTGAAATTCGTGGACAGCGAATGGATTGAACTTAAGAGAATTTTCGAGAAATGAAAAGAATTGGTGTATTAACTTCCGGTGGGGATGCCCCAGGGATGAATGCCGCGGTAAGAAACATAGTTAGACTTGGTTTCTCAAGGGGCGTAGAAGTAATTGGAGTTTTTTCAGGGTTCATGGGACTTCTCGAAAAGCATTTCAGGATGTTATCTCCAAGAGATGTTAGCGGAATGCTTGAAAAAGGAGGAACTTTTTTATTATCAAGCAGGTCTGAAGAATTTAAATTGGAGAATTCCCAGCTTAAGGCATTAGAAAATTTGAGAAGTGAAGGAATAGAAGGGCTTGTTGTGATTGGAGGAAATGGCTCTCAGGCTGGAAGCTTGGCTCTTTATAAAAAAGGTTTTCCTGTAATTGGAGTTGCATCTACTATAGATAATGATCTCTGGGGGACTGACTATACCATAGGTTTTGATACTGCTGTGAACACTGCAGTACAGGCAATTGATAAAATAAGGGATACTGCAACTTCTCATCAAAGAAGCTTTATCATTGAGGTAATGGGAAGAGACAGGGGTTTCATTGCGCTTGAAGCAGGAATTGCAAGTGGGGCTGATATTATTCTGGTTCCAGAAGTTAAGTTCAAAATAGAAAAAATTGTTAATAACATTAGGTCTGGTTTGGATAAAAAGAAAAAACACCACATGATAGTTTGCGCTGAAGGTGCAATCCATGCTGATGAGCTAAAAGAAGAGATTTTAAAATATATTGATGTTGATATAAGGATTTCGGTTTTAGGTTATATTCAAAGGGGAGGCGCTCCTACTAGGTTTGACAGGATACTGGCAATGATTTTTGGAGAGTTAGCTTTGCAGGAATTAATTTCAGGAAACGCAGGCTCAGTAGCTGGAATCAGGAACAATATGCCTGTTCTTATTCCTTTTGAAGATGCCGTAAACAGGAAAAAGGAACTTAATTATATTCTGTATAATTTAGTAGAGGAGCTTTCCGTATAGATGAAAAGAATAATACAGTCCATAAGGCTTCAGCTTATTCTGATCCTTATTCTGTTTGCTGTTTTTAACACTTATTTTATAACTTCTGTTGTGCTGAAGAACGTAGAAAATAATATATATTCAACAGAATTTGAAAGGCTGAATATTATTTCGAACCAGCTGAGAGAGCGCTATGAAAAGATGTACTTTGCAGAATATATTTCAAGAAATCTTGCCTCAATGACTGAAGCTCAAAGGAAGGTGTATTTGAGGGTATTTTTAAAGCCTGCTTTTGAGGAGTATTTTGATTCATTTACCAATAACTTCCCTACAATTGAATTCGGATACTCCTTGCCAGCAATAAATGACTCAATCTCCTACAAGCAAATAGAGAACATGGTCTTTAAAAACAAAATTACAGTCATAACTCCTGTTAGTGAAGAGAATGGAGGAGGGTATGTCTTTGTTGATGAACCTCTTGAATATGCTATTAAACCTTTAAACGAGCTGTCCCAGGAAATTAATAGAATAAATCTTTACATTCTTCTGTCTGCCATACTTGTTTCATTAATATTCACTTCTTTGTTTACTGCAAGGATAGTAAGCTTGAGGAGAGGGCTTAAGAAACTCGAAAAGGACCTTGATTTCAGATTTCCTAATTACTCTGGGGAAATTGGTGATATTGCAGTATCTGTTAACATAATGGCTGAAAACCTTAAAAGAACAGTTGAGGAAATGCAAAAGACAGAGTCTCTGAAAAATCTGGGGTTATTTACTGTTGGTGTTGTTCATGAAGTTAGAAATCCTCTTACGTCAATAAAGGGATTTGCTCAAATTCTCGAAAAGAAGCTTCAGGGAACTGAGGAAGAGCGATTTGTTCAGCCAATAATTAGAGAAACGGAACGCCTGAGTAAAGTGGTTGATGACCTTCTCAAATATGGAAAACCTTCAGAAATTCAGCGTACACACTTTAATGCCCGACAATTCTTTGAGCATCTTTTAGAAATTGTGTCTGGCTATACTAGTGAAAATAAAATTTCCTTCAAACTCGAGTGTGAGGAATTTGACATGTTTGCAGACGAGCAGAAATCTGAAGAACTCTTTTTGAACCTTCTCATAAACGCAGTGCAGTCTATTGAAAGGGAAGGAGAGGTGAGGATTGATTGTAAGAAAGAAGAAGAAACCGCTGTCATTAAAATTGCTGACACAGGAGCAGGAATGACTGATGAAGACCTTGATAATATTTTTGTTCCATTCTATACAACTAAAGCTTCAGGAACAGGTTTAGGGCTTGCTATAGTTTATAGAATTGTGACAGAACATGGAGGCACTGTAACAGTTGAGAGTGAAAGAGGTACTGGCACAACCTTTACCGTGAGTTTACCAATAGGTGATAAGAAATGAGCGCAAACAACTATACAGTAGTGGTAACTGACGATGAAGAAAATGTTAGAGTACTTCTTAAAGAATTACTCGAAGAAGAAGGATACAAAGTTCTAACTGCCAAAAACGGAAAAGAGGCAGTTGATATCGTAACCAAAATTGAGCCTGACTGCGTATTGTTAGATGTAAGGATGCCTGTGCTCGACGGAATGGGAGCTTTCCTTCAGATTAAGGATAAAAACCCCCACCTTCCAGTTATTTTCATCACTGCGTACGGTAGCTCTGAAGTTGCGATAAATGCAATGAAACAAGGAGCATATGACTATCTTACAAAACCATTTAACCTTGAAGAAATCAAAATAAAGGTTAAAAAGGCAATAGAATTGAAGGAAATAACTGCAAAACACTCCAAAGAAAAGCAGAAGTTTAATTACACGGGTGAAGAAATTATGGTAGGAGAGTCTTCTGCTATGCAGGAGATCTACAAGGAAATAGGTAGAATCGCAGATTCTGACGCAACCGTCCTTATAAGAGGAGAGAGCGGGACAGGGAAAGAACTTGTTGCTAAGGCCATTTGCATGAACAGTAATCGCAAAGATAAGCCCTTTATTGTTGTTAATTGTGCTGCGATTCCAGAAACACTTCTTGAGTCAGAGCTTTTTGGCCATGAGAAAGGGTCATTTACTGATGCTATTTCAAGAAGGATAGGTAAATTCGAACAGGCTAAAGATGGAACTATTTTTCTTGATGAGATAGGGGATATGAGTCTCGGTCTGCAGTCAAAATTATTGAGAGTGCTGCAGGAAAAGACTTTTACGCGTGTTGGTGGAAATGAAACGTTGTATTCTCAGGCAAGGATTATTGCAGCAACAAACAGAAAATTAGAGGAATTAGTAGAGAAGAATCTGTTTAGAGAAGATTTGTTCTACAGACTTAATGTGTTAACAATATTTATTCCTCCTTTAAAAGAGCGTAAGGAAGACATTCCCTTGCTAACTTCATATTTTATTGCTAAATATGCTAAGAAATATCAGAAGAATGTGACAGGAATAACTCCCGAGGTTATGGACATATTCATGGAATATGAGTGGCCAGGAAACGTGAGAGAATTGGAAAATGCATTGGCAAGGGCAGTTATCGTTGCAGCTGCTTCAAAGATAATCAAAGATAACTTGCCAGCAACACTTTCAAAAGGTAACGGTAAATCTGTCTCTGAATTACCGGAGGAGAAAAGTAAAGAGTTTACTTCTCTTTCAAAGCTTATTGAGCAGATGGAAAAAGAAGCTATTGTTAAAGCTCTCGAAAGAACTGATGGAAATAAATCAAAGGCTGCAAAACTTCTGGGAATATCAAGAAAGTCCTTGTTTAATAAGCTGAGGCAATATAATATTCCTCTCGGAAGGGAAGGAAATGGAAATGAATGATTTAAGTGAGGAGGTTCTTTCTCTAAAGAAGGAAGTAATTGATATCAGAAGAGATATACATGCTCACCCGGAGTTAGGCTTTCAAGAAAACCGGACTTCAAAATTCGTATCTGACTATCTATCTAAAGAAGGAATTGCATTCATTGATCATATTGGTAAAACCGGAGTGGTTGGGTTAATTAAGGGTGATGCTGATGGCAAAACTCTAATGCTGAGAGCTGATATGGACGCTCTTCCCATAAATGAGCTCAACGATGTTGAATATAGATCTCAAAATTCTGGAGTTATGCATGCATGCGGTCACGACGGACATGTTGCAATGCTGCTTGTTGCTGCAAAAATCCTGAATAAACACAGAAGTGATTTAAAAGGTAACGTTAAATTAGTTTTTCAACCTTCAGAAGAAAAAGACCCAGGCGGGGCAATAGCAATGATTAATGAAGGCGTTCTTGAAAATCCTAAAGTTAATTTCGCTTTTGGACTACACCTGGGTGGCTTCTTTGACCACGGGAAAATTCTTTCAAGAAAAGGTATTTTTACAGCCCAAGCAGACAGATTTATAATCCGTATTAAAGGAAAAGGAGGCCACGGAGCATATCCGCATAATTCAGTTGATCCAATTTTAATAGCTTCTAATATAGTGACCGCTTTGCAAAGTATAGTTTCGAGGGAGATAAACCCTGTTGAATCTGTAGTTGTTTCTGTTGGTAAGATTTCGTCAGGAGATGTGTTTAATGTTATTCCTGAAACTGCTGAAATAGAAGGAACGGTAAGAACTTTGGACAATAAAAATGCACTATCAGTTAAGGATAGCATAGAAAGAATCTCCACGCAAATAGCACTTGCTTTGAAAGGTTCTGCAGAGCTTGAATACCATTTTGGGTATCCCCCTCTTTTTAACAATTCGGATTGCATTGATTTCCTTGTAAATGTCGCAGCACAGGTAGTTGGTGCTGACAAATATGAAGAGGCGCCTATTTCAATGGGAGGAGAAGATATGTCTTATTTTCTTGAGAAAGTTCCAGGTGCATTTTTCTGGCTTGGTTCAAAAAATCCGGTAAAAGGGATCGAAAAACCAAACCACTCGCCTTATTTTGATATCGACGAGGACGTTCTGCCTATTGGTGTTGAGATGTTTGTAAAAATTTCTTTGGAATTGTTAAAAAATCCTTGATTTTTTGTCATATTTCCTTAAAATATAAAGATAAAACACACCCTCTGGATTTTCGGAAAGTGCACATGTTGCCTCCGAAGAGAAGATAGAGGGGAGGATAAAACTAATAGGAGGTTTGAAATGGCAGTAGTATCAATGAAGGAACTCCTCGAAGCAGGAGTACATTTTGGTCATCAGACCAAACGTTGGGATCCAAGAATGAAAGAATACATCTTTACTGAACGAAACGGGATCCATATCTTTGACCTAAGAATCACCGCTCTAAAGATTGAAGAAGCATACAATTTTATTGTTAATGTGTCTAAAGATGGCGGTAAAGTTATTTTCGTTGGCACTAAGAAGGCAGCCCAGGATATCGTAAAGGAAGAGGCTGAAAGATGCGGAATGCCTTATGTTAATGAAAGGTGGGTAGGAGGATTATTAACAAATTTCTCTACCGTTCGTAAGAGCATTAACAGGCTTAAAGAGCTTGAGAAGCTTGAAAGCGAAGGTTATTTCGAGACAATTACAATTAAAGAAAGAGTCCAGCTACAAAGAGAGCTCACAAAAGCAAGAAAGCTTTTTGGAGGATTAAAAGACCTTGTATCAGTACCGCAAGCAGTTTTCATCACCGATACGCATAAGGAGAGAAGCTCAATACTTGAATCGCGTAAATTGCACATTCCTGTTATTGCAATTGTTGATACTAACTCCAATCCTGAGGAAATAGATTATCCTATCCCCGGGAACGATGATGCTATAAGATCGATCAGACTCTTTTCTTCGATTATTGCAAACTCAGTAATTGAAGGACGGGAAGGTAAGGTTGAGGTAGAAGAGCAGCCAGCTGAAGAGGTTGTTGAAAATCCAGAGTCTTTTGTTGAAGAGTTCAACATGGAAGATTTTGAAGTATACGAAAAGGAAAAATAGAGGTGAAAAAAATGAATTTAGAGTTTTTAAAAGAATTAAGGGCTCGTACTAGTGCAGGCGTTTCTGATTGTACAAAAGCTCTTACTGAAGCAAATGGAGACATTGAAAAAGCAATAGAGATTCTTAGAGAAAAAGGGATTGCAAAGGCAATAAAGAAAAGCGGGAGAATCACTAATCAGGGTGTTGTTTCTTCTTACATACACCCAGGTGCTCAGCTTGGAGTTTTAGTTGAGGTAAACTGCGAAAGTGATTTTGTTGCAAGAACTGCCGAGTTCAGAAAGCTTGCAGATGAAATTGCCCTGCAAATTGCAGCATCAGACCCTTATTACATTTCCAGAGAAGATGTTTCTGAAGATGTTATTGAAAAGGAAAGAAATATTTACACAAAGCAACTTGAAGAAGAAGGTAAACCTGCAAATGTAATAGAAAAAATAGTGCCTGGAAAGATAGAAACTTATTATAAAGACCATTGTCTTATGGAACTTCCTTATCTTAGAGACGAGAGTATTACAATAAAGGATCTTGTCAAAGAGTATATATCTAAATTCGGTGAGAACATTAACATAAGGAGATTTTCAAGATTTAAGGTAGGTGAATGAAAAATGCCTCCTTACAGACGCATTATTTTAAAATTAAGTGGAGAAGCTCTTGCTGGAGAAAAAGGATACGGAATAGATGTAGATGTTATTGAAGACCTCGGAAATCAGATTTCGTATTTAAGAAATAGTGGAGTGCAGATAGGAATTGTTATCGGAGGAGGAAATGTTCTGAGAGGAGCCCAGGGAGAGGAACTGGGAATTGATAGGGCAACTGCTGACTATATGGGAATGCTTGCGACTGTCATTAATGCTCTTGCCCTGCAGAATGTCTTAATGAAAAAAGACTTGGATGCAAGAGTTATGTCATCTTTAAGCCTGGTGCAGATTGCCGAACCTTATATTTTGTCTAAGGCAATTGCTCATTTTGAAAAAGGAAGAGTAGTGATTTTTGCTGGAGGAACAGGCTTGCCGTTCTTCACCACAGATACGACCGCAGCCCTACGGGCAATAGAGCTGAAGGCAGAAGCAATATTTAAGGCAACAAAAGTTGATGCAATTTATTCTGAAGATCCAAATAAGAATAAGAATGCAACAAAGTATGCAACAATTACTTACACTGAGTTTCTTTCAAAGAATTTGAAAGCAATAGACTCCACAGCAGTATCTCTATGTAGAGATTTTAAGATGCCTTTGATACTTTTCAGCATGAAAGAGGAAAAATACCTTATAAAAGCAGTGCTTGAAGGTAAATTTGGAACAACAATAAAGGAGGATTGAGATGGAGCTTGAGAAAAACCTGTACAATGAAGTGGAAGAGCACATGAAAAAAGCAATTGAAATCCTTGAAAGAGAATTTTCAAAAATCATGGCCACTCGAGTAACACCTGAACTTCTTGATCCTATTAAGGTTGAGGCGTATGGAACAAACATGCCTTTAAGACAAGTTGCCTCAGTTTCTGCTCCTAAACCAAGAGTTCTCATCGTTGAGCCATGGGATAAAGGGTTGATGAAAGAAGTTGAACGTGCAATTCTAAAAGCAAATCTTGGAGTTACTCCCTTAAACGATGGCTCAATAATTACTCTTCCTTTTCCAAAGCTTGATGAAGAAGAAAGAGTCAGGGTAGTAAGTACAGTCAAAAGAATTGCTGAAGAGTTCAGGGAGGAAATAAGAGCGATTAGACGAAATTATATTGAGAAAGTTAAAACAATGGAGAAAAACAAGGAAATTTCTGAAGATGACCGTTTTAGAATGCAAGAAAAAATTCAGGAATTCACTGAAAAGTACATAGAAATTGTCAACGAAAGACTCCAGAAAAAAGAGAAGGAGATCATAGAAGTGTGATTGAGAAAATTTCTCCCGTTCCTGTTCATGTTGCAATAATTATGGATGGGAATGGGAGATGGGCTGAGAAGAGGGGATTGCCAAGAACAGAAGGCCACAAAGAGGGAGTAAAGGTAGTAAGGAAAATCACTAAAGTATCTGCAGAAGTTGGAATCAAGTTTTTAACTCTTTATGCTTTCTCAACTGAAAACTGGAAACGAAGCAAGGATGAAGTTGACTTTCTCTTTAACCTCTTCGTAGATGCAATAAACAGTTATCTTTCTGAATTGAGGGAAAATTCTGTAAGCCTTAATTTCATAGGAGATATTAAAGCTTTGCCTTATTTTGTTCGTAGGTCACTTCTTTATGCTCAAGAAAACACTGCTAAAGGTGATAAATTGACTTTAAATATTGCCATAAATTATGGCAGCCGCTTAGAGATAATAAATGCTGTTAAGCAAATCTGTATATCAAAGGGTGAAATTAACGAAGAAACGTTCAGAAATTATTTGTACACGAAAGGGCAACCTGATCCTGAAATCTTGATAAGGACAAGCGGAGAAAAAAGACTAAGCAATTTCCTTCTTTATCAGGCATCTTACGCTGAGCTGTTTTTTACAGATACACTTTGGCCAGATTTTTCTGAGGAAGAGTACGTTACTATTTTGAAGCAGTTTTCAAAAAGAGAAAGAAGATTTGGCGGAGTTATATGAAAAAAGTATTTGTTGTTGGTTCGACGGGAACTCTTGGGAAAGAGGCCCTTAATATATTAAAGGATAATTCTGAAAAAGCTGAGATTGTTGGATTGACCGGATTCGAAAATATAGATCTTCTGTGCTCACAGGCAAGTGAGCTTAAAGTAAAAGTTGTTGGTGCTTCTAAAAAAATTCTATCCAACATTGGAGCATGTTTACCTGAAGCAAAGGTATTTGACGTAGAATCGGAATTGCATAATATACTGGACGAGTTAAATCCTGACATTACGTTTTTTTTATCTTCAGGAATCACTGCATTAAAAGGAATTCAAACAGTTTTGTCAAAAGGATTTACTGCTGCGATTGCAAATAAGGAGTCAATCATTGCAGGAGGCGAAATTCTGTTCGATAAGGAAAAAAGAAAATCGGTTTTGCCTGTTGATTCTGAAACTTCTGCAATTTTCCAGTGCTTAATTGGAGAAGATATTGAGCAGGTTGAGCAGGTTATTCTAACTGCTTCAGGAGGCCCTTTTAATGATTTAGACAATGATTCATTTGCGAGAATTACCGTAGGTGATGCTTTGAGACATCCAAACTGGGTAATGGGGAAGAAGATTACAGTTGATTCAGCAACACTTGTGAATAAAGCTTTTGAAGTAATTGAAACAAGCTTTCTATTTGGCATACCTTTTGACAAAATCAGTGTTATCATTCATAGAGAAAGTATCATACATTCACTTATTCAATTTTATGATGGACAGTTAAAGGCCGTGCTTAGCTATCCTTCAATGTCTTTTCCTATTCAGTATGCTCTTGCATTTCCTGTTAGGCTCAGTAACAAACTACAAAGATTAGACCTCCCTCAGATTTCAAAATTGACTTTTAGCCATTTGGATCATGAAAGATTCAAGGCATTCGATGTGATTCTAAAACATGCAAAGCGCGGAGGAAATTTATTACCTGCAATAATTGGAGTAGATGAAACAGTAGTAGGAGAATTTCTAAATAACAAAATTAGCTTTAAAGATATTCCTGACATTCTTGACCTGACACTTTCAAACATTCCTTATAAAAAGATCGCTTCAATTGATGAAGTAGTAGAAGAGTACAAAATTGCTATAATTACTGCAAAACAGATTATGAAGGAGATTTAGATGAATGCAGGCACTATTATTTTAGGGATTATCATTATAAGTTTTCTTGCTTTGATACATGAGATAGGCCACTTTCTTGCTGCGAAGTCGTCAAGAATTGGCGTTGAAGAATTCAGTATTGGTTTTGGGCCGACAATCGCGAAAAAGAATATAAAAGGAACAGAATATAAGCTTGGCTTGCTTCCTATACTTGGATACGTGAAGATTAAAGGAATGGAAGGGGACTTTAATGCGCCGGATGGCTTTTTTAAGCAGAATCTGTTTAAACGTTTTATAACACTGTTTATGGGACCTTTCATGAATTTTGTAGCGGCTGTGGTTATTTTTGCTTTTGTTTTTACTTCATTTGGGAATCCATTTGTTCCTTCTACAACAGTTGCAAGTGTTGCTTCCAATAGCCCTGCTGCAGCTGCCCAGATTTTGCCTAAAGATAAAATCATAAGAATAGACAGCGTAATTATAACCTCATGGCAGGACATTACAACAACCGTGCAAAATGCAAATGGAAAGACACTAACGATAGAATTGGAAAGAGAAGGGAAGACTGTTACGGTTGAGGTAACTCCTAAAAAAGACACTGCAGCGAACAAGTGGGTTATCGGTATTTACTCTCAAGGTGAAAAATATAACTTTTTCAGATCTTTTTACGAAGGAATAAAGTGGACATTAAAAGCACTTTACCAGATGTTTATTTTAATACCAATGCTGTTTACACGACAGGGCATTTCTTCAATTGCAGGCCCAATTGGTATTATTTCAATGACTGGTGAAGCTGCTTCAGGTGGTTTTGCAAGCCTTTTGTGGTTCACAGCATACATAAGCATAGCACTTGGATTCACAAACCTCCTTCCTATTCCAGCACTTGACGGAAGCTGGATAGTACTCGTAATCTGGGAGGCAATTACCAGAAAGCCTGTTCCACCTGAAAAACAGGCATCAGTGCAAGGAGTTGGTTTTATTTTTGTTCTAGGGCTTATGCTTCTTGTAAGCATTCGAGATATCCTTAGAGTCATTGGGAAATGAGAAGGAAAACAAAGGCCATAAGCATCGGAAACACTGCAATCGGAGGAAGCAATCCGATTAGAGTACAATCCATGATAAAAGTGGACACGAGAAATGTTTCACTTGCAGTTTCGGAGATTATTAGGCTTGAAGATGCAGGATGTGAAATAGTGCGTTTGGCAGTAAAGGATAATGAAGCAGCAAGCGCTTTAAGTAAGATCAAGCAGAATGTCCATATTCCAATTGTTGCTGACATCCATTTTGACCCTCAGCTTGCTTTAGCTTCAATTGAGAACGGAGCCGACAAAATAAGGTTAAATCCTTCAAATATTGAGGATAAAGAATGGATTAAGAGAATTGCATCTTCTGCGAAAGCAAGAAATATACCCATTAGAGTGGGAGCTAACCTTGGTTCATTTAAAGAACGCCCAGAGAATATTGTCCAGGCACTGGTTGAATCAGCACTGAAAGAAGTCAAGATACTTGAAGATGAGGGTTTTGATAAAATCGTCGTATCAATTAAATCATCTGACGTAATAACGACAATTGAAGCAAATATGAAAATATCAGAACTTTTAGATTATCCTATTCACATTGGTATTACTGAAGCAGGACCTCTTGAAGAGTCACTTGTAAAAAGTGGCATTGGCATAGGTTTTCTTATTTTCAACGGAGTAGGAGATACTTTAAGAGTTTCAATCACAGGAGATCCGGTTTGGGAGGTAAAAGCAGCGTATGAGATTCTGAGGAGCCTGGGAATTCGTGAGTATGGCTTGAACATAATTTCCTGCCCTATGTGTGGAAGAGCAGAAATCGAAATTTTGGAGATAGTAAAAAAAATAAAGCAAGACTTTGGTTCAACTAAAACTCCAATTAAGATTGCGGTGATGGGGTGCGCTGTAAATGGTCCAGGCGAGGCAAAAGAGGCTGATTTAGGTATTGCAGGCGGTAAAAGTTCAGGAGTAATTTTTAGGGAAGGCAAAATCCTAAAGGTATTAAATGAAAATACGCTTTATGAAGAATTTAGCAAATTACTGAAGGAAACGATAAGTCTGAAAGAAACTAGAAGCTCCTGATTTTCTTTGAGAAATTTTTTTGATTTTCTTTAAAATTCTTATCCTTTTCAAATAGCATTATAAGAAGTATGTTTTCCAAAGCATCCTTTTCCTTATTATGTATTACTGCTTGCTCGTGAGCTTCCTTCAAAATTGGCGGGTACCCAAGACCTTTTTGGGTTTGGTTCAAGATGATTTCATTTAAGGTCTTCATGTGATTTTCACTTTTTGCAACATAAGAAGGTACTTCAATTCTAACTATTTCTGAGCTATTATTAAGATAGTAGAAGAATACAGGATTTGAATAATATGTTAATAGACTTTCGTAATTGATGAATAAAATGCTTCTTTCCCCAGGTTTAAGTAAGTGACTGAATAAATCGACGTCATATATAAACGAAGCTTCTTCATCAAAGGTTTTCTTTCCCTTTAGAAGAAGGTGAACTTTAATTGTGCCAAGAATATCTTTTGAGCGTGAACCGCTAATATATCCTGCAACTGGTATTCTTTCCATTTCAGCAATCCCAAATACTTTTTCATATTCCCCAATGTATTTCTTCTTATGTATCTCACTTTTTGTTTTGGCTCCCCATTGTATCAGCGAACCGTCTATAAGAGAGACCTGAGGTACTGAGGATTTGATTTCATGTATCAATTTCGCAAGAGCAACACTTTCTTCAAGTAGCATTTTGGCATTTATTGCTTCTGAATTCAAGGGGGTTTTTCTTTCAGAATTGTCTTCGAAAATTTCATTGCTTCTATAGTAGATTTTTGGGAAAGAATCTGCAATAAATTGATGATTTTTGCCGTATTGAGCAAAAGCATAGCCAATATTTATTACAAAATACGGAAACCAAAAATCATCCTGCATCGGTGTGTCTGACCCGTCCACAGCAAGAATAGAATACTCTCCCCTAAATGCACTATTACGATATGTTTTTGTTGGCTCTTCACACGGAATTGCAAAAGGGAAGTTGAATTGCTCCTTATTAATAAGATTAAGTTCATCCTTTTTGATTTCTTTATATTCTATTAATAAAGTTTCAATGATGTTTCTTTTATTGGTTTCCTCTCCAACTTTCTCACTTATAATATTTTGGAGGATTTTTGAAAGTTTCTCGAATTTTAGCATTATACATTATAGCATTAATATATGCACTTGAGTATAATAATTAGATGAGTGATTTGATATCCCTCGCTTTGATTTTACTGTTTATTGGTATTCTCGTTAAACTTAAAATAAACATTGGTTTGTCAATATTTCTCTCGACAATCATCCTTGCTTTATTAAAACTAATACCGTTCTTGGATGTATTAGCTTATTTTGTAAACGCAGTAAAATCACCTGACTCAGTAAGGATGGTCTTGATTGTGATTTCAGTTACATACTTTGCAGAGCTCCTAAAGAAGACAGGTTTTCTTGATAGAATAGTAAGTTCTTTCCGGAAAATATTTACTCCCAGGCAGTATATACCTCTCTTTTCATTAGTCATCGGCTTGTTGCCGATGCCAGGAGGGGCTCTGGTTTCTGCTCCTCTTGTTGAGGAAGGTTCAAAGCAGACCGGACTTAGTGGAGCTCAAAAAACAGTTCTGAATTTCTGGTTTCGTCATGTATGGGAGCCAATTTCTCCTCTCTATCCTGAGCTTGCCTTGTCCGCTTCAATATTAGGAATAACAATATTTAAGCTTATTTCTATACAGTGGCCCATCTTTTTAGGAATGCTCATGTCTGGAATCATTTTTTCTCTTCCTGTAATTAAATCCAATGGCGAGCATAATGTAGTAATCAATAAACACAATATGCTCAGCGTCTTTAAGAGTGTAATGCCCATACTTATAATAATTGTCTTTATGGTCATTTTTAGAAACCTACCAACGTATTATGCAATCATTACGGGTATTGTTTATATTATCATCATAAAAAGGCTTAACCTTAAAACAATATATCAATCAGCAAACTGGGTCAATTTGTTTAAATTTTGCTTTTTAATGATTTCAATATTCTTTCTCAGAGAAGTGGCTGTTAAAAGCAATTTAATTGAAGGATTATACAGCTTTTTTACAGCAAACAGAGTTCCTTCAATACTCATAATTTTCATTTTACCTTTTTTGATAGGTTTAATAACTGGTATTTCATCAGCTTCAATAGGAATTTCATATCCGCTTCTACTTCCTTTAATGAAATCAAGCGGAACCATTTCAAGTTACTATATATTTGTAGCATATCTTGGATCGTGGCTGGCACTTCTCATTACTCCAACTCATCTGTGCCTGTCTTTGAGTCTTGAATATTTTAAGTCAAAGCTATCTGAGGCCTATAAATTTATGGCTAAGAGTATAGTCTTCCTAATCATCCTATCCATTGCTTGGCTAATTATTTTAAAGCTATTTAAGTATTGATTTTTTTAAAAAGTTCTGGTATTATTTGCATTGTGGAGAGGTGACCGAGCGGCTTAAGGTGCACGCCTGGAGAGCGTGTGCGGGTTTATCGCCTGCCGTGGGTTCAAATCCCACCCTCTCCGCCAGTAGTTTTTTATTAATTCACACATTCTTAAAATTTTTAAAATCAATTATTTCAAGTATAATTTATAGTTAACAGGCTTATAAATGCATAAGAAAGAATATTTTAGGAGATGAAATGATGGTTTTCTTATCAAGAGATTTCACATTTGATGCTGCCCATAGAATTGTGGATTATTCCGGAAAGTGCGAAAACCTGCACGGTCATACATATAAACTTACCGTAACGATAAAGGGAGAACTTTCTTCTAATGGAATGGTTCTTGATTTTACAATTCTGAAAAAAATTGTTAATGAAAACATAATTGATAAACTGGATCACAAATATTTAAATGATATTTTTGAAAATTCCACAACAGAGAATATTGCAACATGGATATTTAATACACTAAGGGAGAGATTCCTTACTTATAATTGCAAAATAGAAGAAGTTGTGCTTTATGAAGGAGCAAATAATAGGGTAATTGTCAGATGAAAGATATTCAGGACGAGAAAGACTTTAGAAATATACCACTTGATAAAGTAGGAGTGTCAAATGTAATATATCCTATAAGAATATTGGATAGACAGCACGGTTTCCAGAATACTGTTTCTCAAATAGATATGTTTGTTGACCTTCCGCACGATTACCGAGGTACTCATATGAGTAGATTTCTTGAAGTACTTAATGAAAATAGAACCAATATGAGCATTAATAATCTTGAGCATATTCTTGACGAAATTAAAACAATCTTAAAAGCTAAAAATGCTCATATAACTGTTAAATTCGCATACTTTGTATTAAAAAAAGCTCCTGTGAGCAAAAGTGAAAGCTATTTGAGCTATGATTGCGCATTCATTGCATCGAAAGGAGAAAATTTTGACTTCATACTTGAGGTCAACACTCCAATTCACACTCTCTGTCCCTGCTCAAAAGAAATAAGTGAATTTAGTGCGCACAATCAGAGAGCAAACGCCAAAGTGCAGGTAAGGATGAATAAGCTGGTGTGGATTGAAGACATTATTGAAATTTCCGAACAAGCCGCAAGTTCTCCGTTATTCTCACTTCTAAAGCGTGAGGATGAAAAATTTGTTACAGAGCATTCCTATCTAAATCCAAGATTTGTTGAAGATGTTGTCAGAGAAATTTCTCTTGCTTTGGAAAAAGATGATAGAATTACCTATTACAATATAGAAGTAGTAAGTTTTGAAAGCATTCACAATCATAATGCTTACGCATCCTTTACCAGGTTCAAAAAGTAAATTTTCTTGATTTTACCATTGCTAATATGCTTATTAGTGTTGAGGAAGAAAACCAGATCAAGGCTAAATCAAAGAATACTTTTTCAGGGAGTAGTCTTATTAGGCTGCTGTCTTCAGGTAATAGCCATAGTTCATTTCTGAAAAGAATCCTATGAAAAGCTGTAAAGGCCTGGTCAAAGTTAGTTAAGACAGCAATCAGAAGAAAACCTAAAAAAATAAGTGAAATAGATGACGCATAGTTAGTGATTTGTTTTTCTATTCTTCTCCGCAAAAGGAAGCAAAGTGCTATTGAAAAAACGTAAAGAATAAGGGCTATTCTAAAAATTTTTTTAACATCAACCATGTGATGAATCTCATTACTGCTGAAGAAACCTTCTATCTTACTTCCTAAAGCATCTGTAACTTCTATTTCTCCTTTATCATTAAAAATGTATTGAATAATTTGCTTCGTATAGGAAAGGTATTCCTCCTGTGTAAAAACTTGCATTTTAATGCTTTTGTACTCAAGATAGAAAATGGGCTGATTAAGAAATAATATTAAGAATAAAGGAGTCACAAGAAAAACAATAACAAGTGAAACTATTAAAATTGCCTTCAAGCAAGGAACTCCTTAAGCAGTATATAAGCACCATTTTTACTTAATGGTTTGTTATCATTTCCACATTTAGGAGAATAAATGCAGGAGGGGCACCCCTCTTTGCAAGGACAGCTACCTATATTCTTATATGATGCTGAAAAAAGTTCTCCAATTCTTTCAAAGCCCTTCTCAGAAATGCCCACTCCTCCCTCAACCCCATCGTATATAAATATTGTTGGCTTTTCTGTGTCTGGATGTATCGGATGAGATACTCCTCCAATATCCTTCCTGTCGCATACAACAACAACTCCCATCATGCCGATGAGCAAATGCTCAAGCGCATGGATTGAGCCAGGCAAATCCTCATTTTTTTCTTTAAGTTTCCTTACGTAACGATCTTCAATTGTGAACCAGAATGCTTTTGTATAAAAGGTAATTTTTGGCAACTCTAAAGGCTCAACTCCTAATTTTCTTTCTGTAATGAACTGTTTTCTAACATAGCCTCTAACTATTTCTGTTGTAAGGACATCTCCAAAGTGGATCTCAAAATCATTGAATTTCTTTTTCTTTAACTCTTTAACCACTTCCGTACTTTCAATTGCCAGTGAATCAGTGTAGTATTCAGTTTCTTTCTGTGAAAGTATTGCAAATCTGTTATCCAAATCAAGCTTTTTAACAATGTATGTCTTAGCAAGATGCAGGTATACTGCTCCTTCAAATGTTTCTTCTATAGCTCTTTTCCAGGAAATTCTTTCAATCACTTTTTCTGTTTCTTCTTCAATGAGCCTTACATTTTCTTCCCCTGACCCTCTAATATTGACCTGAGAAGCAGGGGACATCCTGTCTGTATAGAAATATTTCTTTGTTTTTTTTTCCAAAGCCCCTTCTTTCTCAAGTTGTGGAATTCCTTCAGTTACCTGATTTCCAAAATAATCATTCTCGATTTCCGGGTCCAAAGGAAGTTCATAAGCTGCACATTTTAAATGAGGAACAAATATGTAAGGATTTTCTGAGTTTATCTCAATACTGTCAAAGTTATTTGAAAAGAAAAAATCAGGATTTTTAACAAAGTACTGGTCAAGCACATCATTGCTTGCAATAAATATAGTTAAGGATTCTTTTTTTCTTCCAGATCTTCCTGATTGTTGAAAAAGGCTTGAAAGGCTTCCTGGATATCCTACAATCACGGAAGCATCTAAGTCTCCTATGTCTATGCCAAGCTCCAGAGCGTTGGTGGTAATTATTATTTTAAGCTCGTTTTCCTTAAGTTTTTTCTCGATTTCATGACGGGTTTCTTTCGTATAACCTGCTCTATATGATGAAACAAAGCGCCTTTCTTCTGGTTCAAGAGCCTGGTTAAGCATTTTAGTTAGAAGCTCGACTCCCTGTCTTGACTTCACAAAAGTGATCACCTTCAAATTGTTCCTAAAGAGCCTCTTTATTATCCAAATTGCTTCCTTATAAATACTTTTACGCAAGTTCAACTCTTTTTGTATAAGCTCAGGGTTAAATATGATAAAATATTTTCTATTTGGAATTCCACCCACAGATGAAACTAAATCAAATCTCTCTCCTACAAGCTTAAATGAAAACTCATCAGGGTTTTGAAGTGTAGCAGATGAGATTACGAATTGAGGGTAAGAGCCATAGTAATTTGCAACTCGTCTTAGCCTCCTTATTATTTCGCTGAAATGAGACCCTAATACGCCAGAATAGTAATGAGCTTCGTCAATAATCACAAACTTTAGATTCGTAAAGAATCTGCTCCAATTAATATGGTTGGGTAGGATGCCAACATGGAGAATATCTGGGTTTGAGAAAAGTATGTTTGCATTCCTCCTTAAATATATTCTCTCGTTTTGAGGCGTATCTCCATCATAAATTCCAAATTTTATATCAATGTTTTTGGCTATTAGTGCAAATTTTTCATATTGGTCCAGGGTTAATGCTTTAGTTGGATAAATGAACAAAGAAGTAGAGGAAGGGTTTCTTATTATGTCGCTGATTACGGGAATATCAAAACTTAAGGTTTTGCCTGTGGCAGTAGAAGTTGCAATAATGACATTCTTTCCGGATTTAAGGACTTCGAGAGCTTCCCTTTGATGGGCATACAATTTTTTGATACCTTGAGAATACAAGTTTCTTTTGATTCTCAGGTCAATGTATTCAGGAAATTCAGAGCTTTCTAATCCCTGAAAATTGAGTTCTTTGACATATGAAAACTGTCCGTGATAATTTTCATCTTTTTTAATATCATTAATAACGAGATGTATCACATGAAATCCTACCTAGAGGCTGAATTTTGATTCTCTTAAGCTTTGAAGAAGCCCTAAAAACGTTGAGCAGTCAAGGCTTGCTCCGCCAACCAAGCCTCCATCAATCTCTTTTTCTGCTGACAATTCACTGACGTTTTCTAATTTTATGCTTCCTCCGTATAAAATTGTGGTGTCTTCACCTTTTCCTTTGAAAAATATTTCGTCAAGGAGACTTCTTATATAGCAATGTGCTTCTGAAGCTTGAGAAGGAGTTGCATTAATTCCTGTGCCGATTGCCCAAACTGGTTCATATGCAATAATGAAATTTTCGTTACCTTTTAAATGCTTCAGGTCTTCTGAAATTTGGCTTCTTAATACATCTTGTGTTTTTCCGCAGTTTCTTTGGTCAATTGTTTCTCCAACGCAAAGTAGAGGTATAAGTCCCACTTGTATAGCAGTCTGTACCTTTTTATTGATAAGCTCATCGTTCTCACCAAAAATGTGCCTTCTTTCAGAATGTCCCAGCAAAACATACTTTGCTCCTGTTTCTATAATCATAGTGCAGGAGATTTCCCCAGTAAAAGCCCCTTTTTTCTCAAAATGCATATTTTGAGCACCAAATTTAATATTTGTGCCACTTATCTTTTTCCCAACCTCATAAAGGGCAGTAAATGCAGGGAACAGTACAACTTCAGGTTCTTGTGAAATATTATCTTTAATGCAATCAATAAAATCAAGGCTGTCTTTAACTGTTTTGTGCATTTTCCAGTTTCCTGCGATTATTATCTTTCTCATTTCTTTTCCTTGTTGACGCTTTTCAGGTTTTCAATGGTAAATGCAAGTGGAAGCATCTCTTTAAAGGAGGTTTCTATAACTCTTCTTTTTCTATTCACGAGATATATTTTTGCATTCTTTGCAAATTCTGCCATTACCTGTCTGCAAATTCCACATGGGGATGAAGGCTCTTCAGTTTCAGTGGCAACTGCAATTTCAATGATTTCCATTTCGCCATCAGCTACTGCCTTGAACATTGCTACCCTTTCTGCACAAACGCTTGCCCCATAACTTGAATTCTCAATATTTGAACCTGTATAGATTTTCCCTGAAGCTGTTAATACTGCAGCGCCAACCTTAAAATGCGAATATGGGGCATATGCCTTATCCATTGAAATAATGGCTTTATCTATAAGCTTCTTATTCATTTTTCTCCTCCTTTTCCTTGAGAATAGCTTTGACCTGTATGATTCTTCTGTCCCTGATTTTACTTATAATGAATCTTACATTTTCCATTTTAATTTCTTCTCCAGGGATAGGAAGCCTGCCTAACTTTTCAAGGACCAAACCTCCGATAGTGGAAGCTTCTTCATCCGAGAAGTTTGTCCCGAAAGCCTCGTTAAATTCCTCTATTGACAGCGTTCCTGAAGCTAAATATACATTTTCACCTATTTTTTGAAGCATTTTGTTTTCAACCTCGTACTCGTCCTGTATTTCACCAACTATTTCCTCAAGTATATCTTCAAGGGTTACAAGTCCTGAGATGCCGCCATACTCATCGAATACCATAGCAATCTGAATTTTGTTTTTCTGCATTTCTCCAAAAAGCTCATCTACCCTCTTGGTTTCTGGAACAAAATAGGCAGGGCGCACGATCTCTTTAATATTGAAATTGTTCTTCTTTGCAAGATTAAATTTTAGAAAATCTTTGATATACAAGATCCCTATAATATTGTCAATTTGCTCATGGTATACTGGAATTCTTGAATGCCCGTTTTCCACTATAACTTTAGCAATTGTTTGATACTCTGACTCTTCATCAATTGCTACCATATCTACTCTTGGAATCATTATTTCTCTTACAAGTGTATCCCCAAATTCAAAAATGCTGTAAATCATTTTTTCTTCAGTTTTCTCAATGACTCCTTCTTCTTTTCCCAATTCAATCATTGACAGCACGTCCTCCTGGCCTTCAAATGTTTTCCTTTCGCTGCTTTTAATGCCAAACAGACTAAGAAGGATTTTAGTAATCTTTGAGAGAATATAAGCAAAAGGTTTTAAAATATACCAGAAAACAGTTAAAAACCTGTAAAGAATTATTGAAATTCGTTCCGGGCGGTAAACTCCAATGTTTTTCGGTATGGTTTCTCCAAATATAACAATTATGACGGTGGAAATAATAGTTGCGATAAATACAGAAGTAGTTTCTGATAAAATTGTTTTTGCAGAAATCTCTATTGCAAGAAAGGTCATAACTGCAGTAAAAAATATATTTACAAAGTTGTTTGCAACTACCACTGAACTTATGAATTTTTCCGGATGTTTTTTGAACTCAATTATTTTGGTTGCAATATGATTGTGTTTGTATTTGCTTCTCAGTTTTACTGAAGACGAATTAAAAACCGCTGATTCAAAGGCAGTAAACAGAGCAGATAGTAAGAGAAGAACAAATAGCAGTATAACATAGGAAACTAAATTTATTTGAACAGGCATTTACTAGAACCCCTCCCTTTTTACGATTCCTCTTATTTTTGTTTTCAAAAGTAGTTCTTCCTCTATGTGTTCCATTTTCTTTCTTTCCTTAGCAATCCTATGGTCATAGCCAATAAGATGCAGGAAACCATGTATGATTAGGAATATAACGTAATCGTCAAAGCTGTTGTTGTCTCTTAATGACTCTTTTCTTGCAAGGTTCAGGCAGATTATTATTTCGTAAATTCTTGATAAAGAATGAAGTCGGTCGTCTTCATAAGAGAACGATAGAACATTGGTTGCTTTGTCTTTTCCTCTGTAGTTTTTGTTCAGTTTCCTAATTTCTTTCTCACCAATGAAGGCAACACTTAAATATACATCTTCCTTTGTTTTGGTTTGTCTGAATAGTTCTTTGGTCAGCTCTATTATCCTTCTTTTATTTACCGCATAGCTTCTAGTTTTATTTATTACTTCAATTCTTATCGTTTTCTTTTCCATTTGGATACTTCTCCCTTTTGTGGTACAAGGAAATAAGACTTTTAACAAAAGATTCTTTTACCTTAGATATCTCAACAAAATCAAGGTCAGACTCATCAAGCTGGCCATCTTTGATCCTTTCGTCAAAAAGCGTATTTACAAGTTCATCCACCTTTCTGTAGTCGACAGCGTCGAGGCTATGAGATGCTGCTTCCACTGCATCAGCAAGAAGCAAAAGTGCAGTCTCCTTATTCTTCGGCAACGGTCCAGGATACCTGAAGTCATCTTTGCTTGTAGACGGGTCTGTTTCCCTAGCTTTCTGGTAGAAGTACGAAACTACAGTTTTTCCATGATGTGTTTCAATGAAATCTATAATTTCTTCAGGGAATCTCAACTTTTTTGCAATACCCACTCCGTCTTTCACGTGATTTAGTATTATGCTTTTGCTCAGATTAGGAGAAAGTGCATTGTGTACATTTGGTGCGCCATTTTGATTTTCGCTGAAATAAAATGGGTTAACTATCTTTCCAATATCGTGATAATAAGCTCCAACTTTTGCAAGGATAGCGTTTGCTCCAATCGCTTCAGCTGCAGAAGAAACAAGGTTTGCAGCAAGCATGCTGTGTTGATAAGTTCCTGGTGCTTTAGTTAAAAGCTCTCTTAGTATTGGGTTATTTGTATCGCTAAGTTCAAGCAGTCTTATCGTTGTAACTTCGTTGAAAAGGTGTTCAAGCATAAACACAAGGCCAAGAGATGAAACTGTATATATAAAGAAATTGGCAAAGCTATAAGCTCCGTTGATTAGAATATTCTGAAAGCTCAACCTTTCAAGGACATTAAGGGAAATTGTAGTTAATGCAAAGGATATCCCTCCGACTAATCCGGCAAGTATAAATGAAATAATCCTTGAGGTTCTTTTCAAGGCATATAAATTTATAATAAGTGCCAATAGAAGCGAAATAATCAAGGCAGACGGAACCTCTAACACATAAGTGATTATGAAAGTGTAAGCGAGAGATAGAATTAATGCAGTTGACAAGTCTGTGAAGGCAAAGACAATAAGAGCAAAAAGAGGAATAGGAAGCAGGTAAATGGTTATATTTTTTGCAAAATACATGAATATTAAAGATATGCATAACGCAAATAAAAACTCAAGATATTTTTTATTGAAGACTTTCTTGTTATTTTCAGAATATCCTGTCAAAGCAATAAAACAAATCAGCGTGAAAATTAGAGAAATAACAAGAGTAACAGTAATTCTTTTAAGTAGCTCCCTGCCACCGAGCAAGCCGAGTTGATTTAGTATCTCTATGTGCTCATCTGTAACTATTTCTCCCTTTGTAAGAATACTGGTTCCCGCCTCAAGAGTTATTCGAACAGGAGGGACATTATTAACAGCCTCGTTAATTGCTTGTTGAGTTGACTTTTCGTCATATACGAGATTTGGTTTAATGTATTTTGTCACAATAAAATAGACTAAACTTTTCTCCCCTTTTGAAAGAGTACTTTCGTTAATATTGGTTTGAGCTTGTTCTAATACATTATTTACCGTGTCTGAGCGAACTCCATTAATATAAAGAGTAGTAAGAAGTGACTTTGAATAATTTGCAAGTGGTTCAACTCTTGCCGAGTCTTCCTCAAGCAGGGAATCTACCAAGTCAGACTTCCCGTCGACCAGGCTTTCAAGCATAATGCTTTTTTCATAAACAGTAACTTCTTTTGTGAGTATTTCTCTCAGGCGTTCATAAAAATCATCAATAGAAGACAAAACAGATTGCTGAATGCTCATGTCTAATCTGTAGATTGGCTGGACAGAATTCTTCACTTTATCCTTCAGTTCCTGAGTTTTTTCCTGATCAACATATGTGATGGTTTTAGTTGCTACCACATCAACCGTTGCAGGTTTTCCCAATTCGATCTTTGGTAGGTTAACGGGAAGCTTAAAAAAGTTCAGATAATAGGTTATGAAATAAACAAGAAAAACAGTAATAATGAAAAGTATGATTTTTTGTTTTGGTATCATCTTCCTGAAATTTATTGGATTCTTAAGTATTTTACGGATCCGCTTATTGAATTTTATATTTTTCATATGCTCAGGCTACCATTGTTAAATGCCAACCCCTGTAATATAAAATTCTTAGTTGAGGTTCAAAAGGATAGATAAGAAAGGTGTTATTGAAATTTGTTGTTGAAAATTCTATTATTTGCAAGCACCTTTTTCTATCACTTAAAAAACCAAAAATATATTTATCTATAGCATCTTTTGAATCTTTCATCATCTCTTAATTATATCATAAAAAAAACAAAAACTTTTACAAGAACTCGTCGGCTGTTTTGTAGAGCAATACATTTGACAAATAGCAATTTTAGGCGTATTAAATGATTTCACTGATTAAAAACGTTTATTGATCACGTTTAATGATAACAGTAAGTTAAGTAATATAAACATATTGCTTAGCCGACTGTTTTTAAAGTTATTTATAATTTCTGTAGTCATAAATTTGGAAAAATAATGAAAGACGAATATAATTAAATAAGTTTAAAATTATTATAAATAGGAGGAAACGATGAAACAGATGACTGGAAAAAGTCTTAAAGAGGCTTTTGCAGGCGAAAGCCAGGCTCACGTAAAATATCTCATTTTTGCTAATCAAGCGGAAAAAGAAGGAAACAGAGACCTTGCAAGATTATTTAGGGCAATTGCACATGCAGAATTAGTTCATGCGACTAATCATTTCAAGACTATGGGAGAACTTGGGACAACGAGCGAAAATCTTCAAACTGCATGGAATGGCGAGAATTTCGAAGTTGAAGAAATGTATCCTGCTTATAACGCTATAGCAACACTTCAAGTTGAGAATGGTGCTTTGAGGTCTATAGGTTTTGCTCTTTCAGCTGAAAGAATTCATAGAGAACTCTATGGAACTTTTAAGGAAAAAATCGATAAGAATGAAAACTTTGAAATTGGCAAAATTTATATTTGCCCGGTTTGTGGATATACTGTAATAGGCGAAGCGCCTGAAAAATGTCCTGTTTGCGGAGCTCCAAAGAGCTCATTTAGTGAATTTTAAAAAAGGAGGTTTGCAATGAAAAAGTACAAATGCATGGTTTGCGGGTACATTTATGACCCGCGTGAGGGAGATGACACCCAGGGCATTGTGCAGGGGACATCCTTTGAGAACCTTCCTGAAGACTGGACTTGCCCGGTTTGCGGTGCGACGAAAGACCAGTTTGAGGAGATCTGATGAACTCTATGGATGAAAGACTTTCTGCACTTATGAGTGCCATGGAAATTGAGTTAAATGGAATAACTTTATACAGGAACACCGCTATACAAACTGAAGACATCCATGCAAGAGAGGTATTTAAATTCCTGGCAGACGAGGAAGTTAAGCACTATAGAGCGCTCAGAGATATTTATGAGTCAATTGAAAAAGGAGAGGTTATAAAATTCGAGCTTAAAGGAGAGAATCCGAGTTTTAAAAAGATCTTCTCAGACGAGTTCAGGCAAAAGCTTCAGGGGAAAAATATCGAATTTTCAGCAATATCTACTGGCTTAATACTTGAGAAAAACTCTGTGGAATTCTACAGGGAACAGAAAGAGAAATCCGCGGAAGATGAACTTAAGCATTTATATTCTGAACTTGAGATGTGGGAAACGGTACACTACAATATGCTTTTGGGTGAGTACAATGACTTGAAGGCCCTTTTCTGGGAAGCAAATCAGTTTTACCCATTCTAAAAAAGGAGGGATTATGAGATATGTGATTATTGGACTTGGTGTAGCTGGTATCACTGCAAGCAAAACTTTGCGAAATCTTGATAGAGAATCGGAAATTCATATTTTTACTGATGAAACAAGCCTTTACTATCCAAGACCAAAGCTTTTTGATGTTATAGCAGGGGACATAAAAGCACGTGACCTGTATTACTATGACTCTTCATGGTATGAAGAGAACAATATTAACCTGCATCTGGGCTTTGGAATAAGAAAAGTTGATTTTAAGAAACATTCATTATTGCTTGAGTATGGCGGAGAGTTTAAGTATGACAGGTTACTACTTGCAAATGGAGCAAGCTCCTTTGTTCCAGAAATCAAAGGATTAAGAGCAGATGGAGTTTTCACGCTTAGAAAACTGGATGATGCATTCAAAATAAGACGTCACTCATTTCTAATTGGGAACGGGAGCTCAGTAGCTATAGTAGGTGGGGGAGTATTAGGTCTTGAAGCTTCGCATTCATTCAAAATAAACAAGTTGCAGCCAATTGTCATTGAAAAATCTCCTTTCCTTCTTCCAAAACAACTTGATAAGGAAGGAGCAGATATATTGAAAGGGATTTTTGAGAACTGGGGGATTCGTATCAAAACTGATTCAGTAACTGCGGAAGTAATTGGAGACCCTAAGGTTAAAAAATTGATTCTTGACAATGGTGAGGTAATTCCTGTTGATATGGTTCTTGTATCATCAGGGGTGCGTTCAAATATAGATCTTCTTGAAAGGTCTGGATTGCCTTTCAGCAAAGGAGCTATTGTTGATGAACATATGCAAGTTTCTGAAGATATTTATGCAGCTGGTGACATTGCAGAATTTAGTGGAAAAACGTATGGAATTATACCTCCGGCTATAGAACAGGCAACTATTGCAGCAAAAAATATGTTCAAGGAAAGTTCTACCTCATATAACGGTTCAGTTCCAACAAATACATTGAAAGTAGCAGGACTTGATTTCACTTCTGTTGGCAATATAAATTATGACGAGAGCGACCCTCAAGTTGAAATGTTCAGAGCAAAAGAACCTCTTCAGGGAAAATACAGGAAAGTCATTTTGAAGAACAATAAAATTGTAGGCATAATTATTTTAGGAATAAAAGGCGAAGCAGTACAGGCAAATAAATTAGTACAGAAAGAATTTGACGCTTCTGCTTACAAGGATAAGCTAAGGAATTTAAGCTTCTCTTTAAAAGAAATTAAAATTTAGAAATTTGTTTATTTGATAAAAAGGCAGAGTTATAATAGCTCTGCCTTTTAAATTATAATAGTTGGAGGAGGTAATTGATGGAAAGTTTCAAATATAAATTGCCAACAAAGATTATCTTTGGAAGAGGAGAATTTATCAAACTTGGAACAGAAGCAAAGCAACTGGGGAAAAAGGCATTCATTGTAACAGGCAAGAAGTTTGCAAAAGAATCAGGGCTGCTCGATAAAGCTCACGAAATGCTTGATAAAAGTGGTTTGATTTACATTGATTTCACGAAAATTGAACCAAATCCCAAAAGTGAGACCATTGATATAGGCGCTGCAATAGCGTGCAAGCAGAAAGTAGATTTTATAATTGGCCTAGGCGGTGGTAGCGTTATAGATGCAGCAAAGGCTATTGCACTTGTTACAACAACTTGCAAGCCAATATGGGATTATTGCGAAAGACCAACAAAAGAGAAAATTCCACACAAAGTTCTCCCTATCCTTTCTGTTGTAACTGTTGCAGCTACCGGATCAGAAGCGGATGGAAATTCCGTTATCACAAATAGCAAAACAAGAGATAAAAGAGGAATCTATGGAGAAGCATTATTCCCCACAATCTCTATTGTTGACCCGCTTATTACTCTTTCAGTCCCACAACAGCAAACAATCGATGGGGTAGTGGATATGTTCGTTCACATTCTTGAAAGCTATCTGTCTTCAAAAGCTTGTGCTCCAGTTTCTGACAGAATTTCTGAAGCGTTAATGAAAGAAGCGCTTATGCAAGGAGAAAAAGTGTTTATGAAATTGAATGATATTGAAGCCAGGGAAGCGCTGTCATGGATTTCCACTCTTGCACTCTCCGGAATTCCAAACGCTGGACGGAAGGGCCCTTTCCCTATGCATCGCATGGAACACCCTCTATCCGGAATGTACGGAATATCACATGGAAGAGGCCTGGCTTCAATAATGCCGTCTTACCTTTATCATACAAAAGAAATGCATTATGATAGGCTGAAGTTACTGGGTAAAAACCTTTTCTCTACTGATTCGCCTGCAAAAACCATTGAGAGGCTCGTTCACTGGCTTAAAAAAGTTGATGCATTTGTTAGCCTTAAAAAGCTGGGAGTGAAAAGAGAAGATATTGATAGACTTATTGAAATGGCAGTCAGAGATGAGGGAGAAAAGGACTCAATCAGCGCTAGAGAAAAGTTGAACAGGGAACAGCTTAAAAAGATTTATGAGACTGCTTATAATTATGGCGACCTTTATAGAAAAGCATGAAGCAAACGGAACTTTTATGCTTGATTGTAAGTCTAAATAATAAGGAGGAAGGGAATGAAAAAAATATTAGTTATTCTTATGTTCTTCGTTTTAGTTTTTAGTGGCTGCAAGCCTAAAAAGGAGCTAACTTTTACAGCTGCAAGTGTTCTCTCTTCAGGGTTGGTCCACATAGAAGGAGAGGCCCGTGCCTTTGAAAACACTATAGGCGTAAAAATAACTGACGACAAAGGTTTCACTCTATACGCAGGACCTGTAATCACTGATGCAAAAGATATGTCAAAATTTGGGAAATTCTCAGAGGACTTAGCTCTAAATATTTTCCCACAATCTGACGAAATCACAGTTGAATGTTTTATTGCCTCTCCAAAAGACGGCTCCATTACATCTTCAGAGACAAAAAAATTAACTTACAACATTCCTTACAGAATAGTAAAAGTGTTCTTTGGAAACGTAAAATTGAATCCTGAAATGCTTGATTGTACGAAAGTCTTTCCTGTTGAGAGAAGAGTCGCTAAAAACGATACAAATCCAGAAATAACCACCATGAAATTTTTATTATTAGGTGCTACTTCTGCAGAAAAGGATGAAGGATACTCATCAATCACGCCTTCAAACCTTACAATTAATTATATTAAGACTCAGGGCAAGAATGTACAGATTGATTTTGGTATCGAAATGATGCAGGCTGGTGGTGGCTCTTGCAGAGTTGGGGCAATAAGATCGGAAATTACTGAAACATTGCAGCAATTTTACCCAGGATACAATGTTATCATCTCTTCCGAAGGAAACATTGAAGAGGTATTGCAACCATAGTTTCGCAAAATGGTAGCTCTATTTTGATTGAATAACTCTTGACAGAAATCAATTTTTGATTAATCTATATTGGAATTTGTTCAAGGAGGTAGGAATGCCAATATTAAAAGCTTCTAAAAAATCTGTTAGGAAAGATGAAAAAAGAAGAGAGAGAAATGATTATTATAAGTCAGCCCTTAAAAAGGCACTTGATTTTGCAAAAAAGAGTAATTACTCGGAAGAAAAAGTTGCAGAGGCTATTAAAATTATCGATAAGTTAGAGGCAAAGGGTATTTTACACAAAAATACTTCTGCAAGGAAAAAGGCTAACTTAATGAAAAAGCTTCAGCAATCTAAAGAATCTGCTTCTTAAGAAGATTGAACGAATAATTTAAGTGCTGCGGGGAGATCAATCTCCCCGTTTTTGCTTTTTGCGTCTATATCAACAAGCTTTGAATATTTAGCTAAAATTTCATTTTTGGAAAATTTTTCAGCCTCTTTTTGAAGTTTTCCCACAATATAAGGACTGATATTTTGCTTGAAAATCTCCTGAAATACTATTGAGATAGCCTGATTGTCTTTAACTCCCTTTTCAAAAGAATCAATTATAATTAAAAACTGGGCCATTGATTTTAGTATTTGGGAAAGTAAAATGTTCTCTTTAAAACCCTGCCCGGAATTAGTAATGATATTGTACATTTCAATTGATTTGTCTTTTTTCCCTGAAAGAATTTCCTCAATAAGTGCATATACATCAATTTCGCGATAGAAGTCAACTACTGAAGCAACGTCAGAAGCATCTATCCTTTTTCTATCGCCAACATACATAGAAAGTTTTCTTATTTCACTATCCAGAAGCCAGAAGTCATTATCAAGTCTATTGACAAGCTCAATGATCGCATCTTTTGTAATATCTTTTTCGTTATCTTTAAATTTTCTTCTAATCCAGCTCTCAAGAAGCGCTTTGTCTACAAAGTAGTTTTTAACTAAAACCGAGTTTTCTTCCAAAATGCCAGGTATATCTTTATTTTCCTTGAAGTTGCTTGTTACTATCAAATATGCGAAATCAGGAACATTAACTGAGAATGCTTTGCTGTAATCTTTTCTTGCAATGTTGTTAGCATTTTTTACAATAATCATTTTCTTTCCAAAAAAGGGTGGGGAATTTAAAGAAGCCTGGAATTCATTTAGTACAAAATTCTCGCCATAGAAAACTTCAACATTAAATTCCTCAGGGTTATCTCCGAGAATAAGTGATTTGACTTTATTTATTATCTGCTCTTTTAAATAGTCGTTTTCTTCACCGTAAAGCAAATATAACCGGTAAAGCTCTATACCACTGCCTTCTAGCTCTCTTAATAATTCAACTGCACTTTTTTCCTTCATGGGTATATTTTTTCAAGAAGTCTTGGGAAAGGTATTGTCTCCCTGAGATGCGGAAGCTTAGCTATCCATGCCAGAGTCCTCTCTAATCCTATTCCAAAGCCGCTATGGGGAATGCTTCCGTATTTTCTCAAATCCAGATACCATTGATATGCGTCAATTGAAAGGTCATTCTCTTTTAAGCGCTGCATAAGAAGGTCGTAATTATGAATTCTTTGGCTTCCTCCGATAATTTCTCCGTACCCTTCTGGTGCAAGTAAGTCATCTGCAAGAACGGTAGATGGATCATCAGGATCAGGCTGCATGTAAAATGCTTTAATGGCTTTTGGAAAGTGGTGAACAAATACAGGTTTCTCAAATTCAGCAGCAAGTAATGTTTCCTCATCCCCGCCAAAATCCTCACCGTAAGTAATATTGCTACCTTTTTTCTTCAGAAGCTCAACTGCATCTCTATAATGAATGCGTGGAAAGGGTGGTTCAATCTTTCTAAGCAAACTTGTGTCCCTTTCTATTATCTGCAGCTCTTCACTGCAGTTTGATAGGACTTCCTTAACTAGAAAAGTTATCATTTCTTCCTGAATCCTCAAGTTGCCTTCAAAATCCACGTATGCCATCTCTGGTTCGAGCATCCAAAATTCAGTTAAATGGCGTCTTGTCTTTGATTTTTCTGCTCTAAAAGTTGGCCCGAAGCAATAAACTTTACCAAAAGCAATAGCTGCAGCTTCCATATAGAGCTGCCCGCTTTGTGATAAAAACGCCGGCTCACCAAAATAATCAGTTTGGAATAGAGAAGTTGAACCTTCACAGGCATTTGGCGTAAGGATTGGGGCATCAATAAGCGTGAAGTCTCTCGAATCGAAGAAATCTCTTAATGATTTCTCAATCGTATGTCTTATTCGAAGAATTGCCCATTGCCTTTTAGATCTTAACCACAGATGTCTGTGCTCCATCAAAAAACCGACACCGTGTTCTTTTGGTGTTATTGGATAATCCTGTGTCAATTGGACAATTTCAATTGCCTTGACTTCTATCTCGTAACCAGAAGGAGCCCTTGCTTCTTTCTTTACTTTACCTTTTACAATTATTGATGATTCTTGCGTTAATCTCCTTGCATCTTCAAAAGTCTTTTCATCCACGTCGTTCTTTGATACGATTGCCTGAATAATACCTGTTCCATCTCTGACTAGCAGAAAAGCAATTTTGCCACTTGATCTCGTATTGTAGAGCCAACCTTTAATTTCAACTTCTTTTCCTATGTAATTTTCAGCTTCATTGACGTACATACATACCTCCAGTTAATTTTCTCTACAATCAAGACATTTTGGATAGACTGGGATACTTCCTGCAATAATATCTCTTACAATTGATTCAGTATCTATTTCGTCTCCTCTATATGAAAAAGTATCAAGTTCAGAGGGCTCTCTCTCTTCTCCTCCTCGTGTTTTTAAAAGATCCTCTGGAAGATATGATTCATTGACTTCAATTTCGAATTCTTCTTCAAATTCATTAAGGCAGGAAACGCAAGTTAGCAATAGCTTCACCTTTATTTCTCCTTCAACAACTACTTCTTTATCAGATCCATGAGAAATGCGCAGTTTCGAGTTAACAGGTGATGAAAGTTTTATTTCGCTAGGTAAGCTTAAAGATTCAAATACTTCTTCAATTTCAAAAGGTTCATTTGAAAGGATCTTCTCTATTGGTACTATCATCTTTTAACTCCTTCTTACCTTCTTCAATTGCACTTTTTGCTTTTTCAATTATTGATTCAATCTTCATTAGAATCTCATATGCATAATTCTCTGCTTCTTTCTTGATTTTTTCTGAATCGGCTCTTGCATCTTGAATTATCTTTTCTCTCTCTTTTTGTGCTTCTTTTGTTATATAAGATTCGCTCAAAGCCTCTTTCTGCATATCTTTAATTTCACCGAGCATTTTTTCTCTCTCAGCATATGCCTCTCTAAGCACATCATCTCTCTTGCCTTGAATTACATATGCCTCTTTAACTTCCTTGGGAAGAAGCATTTCAATTCTATTAATAATGATTAGAAACTCTTCTCTGTCAATGCTTACATACTTGGAAAATGGAAGCTTTTTTGCTTCATTTAAAAGAGATTTAATTTTTTCCAATTCATCTAAAACACTTTGCCCCATATTAATCTCCTATTTTTTTCTTTATCATTGCAAGCACTTCGTTAGGAACGAATTTTGAAGTATCCCCTTTGTTCAGCGCAATTTCTCTTACAATACTCGAGCTTAGGAAAATAGTTTCTTTTCCCCCCATAATAAAAACAGTTTCCATCTCCGGGTTCAGCTCTCTGTTCAGAAGTACCATTTGAAGCTCGTAATCAAAATCTGATACTGCCCTCAGCCCCCTGACAATAAAATGAATTCCCCTTCTTAAGAGAAAATCTGAGAGAAGTTCATCCTGTAGAGGTTCGACAGAGACGTTTTTAATCTTTTTAATCACTTTCTTAATGACATCGATGCGCTCTTCAAGAGAAAACATTGTGCTTTTTTCGCTTCTTTCGGCAACAAGCACAATAACTCTATCAAAGATCTTTGCACTTCTCTTTAAAATATCCAGGTGACCGTTTGTTATCGGGTCAAAAGTACCAGGGTACACAGCTATTCTTTGCATATATTCAGTATATTAAAAATGAGCAATGTTGCAAATTTAATTCAGAAATACTAAAATATTGAGATGAGAGAGAAAACTCTGGTAATTCTGATCTTGATTTTGGCTCTGTTTTCTGGCTGTTCAAGCAGTGCTAACGATACTTTCACCGTTGCTCCAAATATAGAGGGGTTAAAAATTAGCTTAGCAGAACAAAAACTCAGTGAGGCAGGATTGATACTTCAAATTGCCGATTCACAATACAGTGAAAACATACCTCTTGATTGCATTATATCTCAGGATCCCTCACCAGGCACTTCGTTGAAAAATGGCTCAATCGTAAAAGCAATAGTCAGCAACGGTGCTATGAATGTGACCGTGCCAGATATTAAGAACAAGCTTTTTGAGGATGCTTTTGCCATATTAAAAAATATAGGGCTTACCATTGGAGAAATAAATGAGATTGAGAGCGACGAAAAAGTTGGTACAGTAATTTTTCAGGACCCAGAACCTGGAACTTTCCTTACTCCTGGAAGTTCTGTAAAAATTACCATTAGCATAGGAAGATTTATCGTAGTGCCAAACGTAATAGGATTGAACGTGGAAGAAGCTAAAAATATTCTGATTAACTTGGGGCTTGCAATCTATAAAGTTGAGATTATTGATAAAGGCAGCACGGTTCCTTCTGGAATAGTATTATACCAGTACCCTTTTCCTAATGCTAAAGTTGATAGAGGAGCACTGGTTCTATTGAGGGTATCGAAATGAGCAGGACAGTAATTGCACCTTCGATTCTTGCGGGAGATTTTTCAAAGTTGGATGAAGAAATTAGGAAAGTTGAGATGGTTGAAAATAGCTGGCTTCATTTGGATATCATGGATGGGAATTTCGTTCCCAATATTTCTTTCGGACCGTGCGTTGTTAAAGGAATAAGAAGATTGACTGAAAGATTCTTAGATGTACATTTAATGGTAAACCATCCAGAGCTTCTTGTCAAACCTTTTGCGGGAATACCAGTAGAGCTCATAACTTTTCACATTGAAGAAACCACATTTCCACTTAGGATAATTCAGAAGATTAAAAATTCAGGAACAAAAGTTGGGATATCCCTGAATCCTTTTACTCATCTTGATACAGTTGCTTCAGTTCTTTCTCTTGTTGACCTATTGCTAATAATGAGCGTTGAGCCTGGTTTTGCAGGTCAGAAATTCATTGACTCTTCTCTTGAAAAAATAAAAAAGGCAAAGGAAATAAGAAAAAAAATGAATTTAGGCTTCCTTATCGAAGTTGATGGAGGAATAAACGATTCAAACTTGAAAATTGTAACAGAAGCGGGTGCTGATGTAGTAGTTCTTGGGAGCTTCTTTTTTGAGAATGACCTTAAAAAAGTTAAAGAAGCAATAGAAAGTATTTAAATCCCCTCAAGTGAGGGGATTTTTTATTAATTAATAGGGATAACTTTCTTTAGCTTTTCCTCAATAACTCTTTTAGGTACTGCTCCAACAATCTCTTCAACCACAGAACCACTTACAAAGAAAGCAAGCGTGGGAATGCTCATTATTCCGTACTCAATGGCAAGATTTTGGTTCTCATCTATATTTACCCTGACAACCTTAAGCTTTCCAGTGTATTCTTTCTCTATTTCAAATACAATTGGCTCGATCATCTTGCACGGAGAGCACCAGTCTGCCCAGAAATCAACAAGAACAGGAATTTCTGAATCTAAAACTTCCTTTTTGAATGTTTCTTCGTTCACTTCCATCTCATTCCTCCAATAATTTATCCAATTCTTCTGAAAAAACTTGGTACATGTCATCTTTATATCCAATGACAATGTTGGCAATTCGTCCTTGCTTATCTATGAAGAAAAATCTCGGAATACTCGTTACTCCATATTTTGATGAGACATTGCCGCTTGCATCTCTAATAACCAAATATTTCATACCTTTTTCTTTAACAAATTCAATTATAGTAGATTCTTCAACTCCCTGGTCAAGATTTACTCCGATTACTTCAACGCCCTTGTTTTCATAATTTTCATAAAGCTGTTCCACGTAAGGAATAGTCATTTTGCAAGGACCGCACCACGTTGCCCAAAAATCCAAAAGGACTACTTTCCCTTCTAATTCTGATAGCCTAATGGTGTTTCCGTTTTTATCTTTCCATGAGAAATCATATGCCTGCTCTCTATTTGAGTTTTGGCCATCAGTTTGACTATTCTGCTGCGTACCTGTGTTAGATGAGCAGCCTGTAAAAGCTGCTACTAATATCATTGTTATAGCAAACAAAACTAAAATTATTTTCCTTCTGGTCATTTCATTTACCTCGCATAACAATTATAAAAGAAAAATTATTATCAGTCAAGTAATGTTTTTGACACCCATTTTACAGCTTTTTATCTCTTTAGCAAGTTGATTTCCGTCAACTTTTTTATAGCCAAACCTATACTCATTGTACTTATTTATTATTCCTAAAAGATTTAGTTGCTTTTTTCTTAAAGCAAACTCGTAGATCGTTTCAGATGGAAGCTTATCGTTTCCAATCATTAAAATCAGCATTCTGGCAATAGCATTATAGTTTTCTTTTTTACTTTTAAGCTTTCTGTTCAAAAAGAAAAATACAAAAAATGGCAATGGCAAAATAATAATATATGTTTTAATGTCGTGGAATCTATTCAATAGAGTTCTGCTTACGTTTCTTAAGATATCAGAAGTATTTCTCAAAAGCTCAACTTGCTTTCCAGAATCAAAAGTAATAACATTCCTGTACCAGCTCATTTTAATAGAGTCAATTATTTGTAAAAGCTGGTTAGGATTAGATTCTATTAGCTGCGGAGTGGGGTCTATCCTAACCCACTCACCTTCAATATAAGCTTCTGCCCATGTGTGAGCGTTTTTTAATCTTGCTATATAATAGTTTCCATTTGCATTCCATTCATCGGTCACAAATCCTGAGACTAAACGTGCTGGGACTCCCGAAATTCTTGCCATCATGACAAAAGCAGTTGCGAAATGCTCGCAATAACCAGATTTTTTGTTTATCACAAAATCTTCAATGCTTGATGCAGTTGGCTTCAAAGAATATGAACATCTTTCTTTCAAATATCTTTCTATTGAATCTACACTTTCTTTTTCGTTTTGCCCTTTTCCCAGGTTGTTTGCTAAAGAAATAAATTCATTAGAAAAATTTGGAACTAATAAATATTTTCTTAAATCTTTTTCACTACTAACTTTATTGACATTGGAAGCATAGACTTCATATTTAATAGTTTTGTAATAAATACTTTCAGTAAAAAAACTACCAGTAGAATCCTTGAGAATTAAATTGAAATTACTCTTTATTCCTATTAATCTGTCTAAGCCGAACAAAACATTTGTACCCGTAGGTTCAAGGTAAATTATCGCATTAAATTCCCCTTTTTCTCCAAATATATTCTCATAATCAGGATATACTTGTTCTAAACTGGTTTCTTTAATCCATTTTTTTCCGTCAAAACTGCCAAAACGCAGTCCTGATAAGTAAATAGGTTCTTCATTCTTGACAGTATCTACTCTCATAATAATTGAGTTGTTTAATTCAACTTCGGAATCAGTAATTTCAACTTTGTCAGAAAATCCACTTTCATTTTTACTTATTAGAAGGTTTGCACCCTGCGTATATAAAGGTAGTCTCGGAAGAAAGGAAAAAAAGATTCCAGTAAGCAAAACTGATATCAGCAATCCTCTTAATTCCAGACCTATGATATTTGAAGTTTTAGCAAGTTTATCATTTTTGAACAAGGAAAAAATCAAAGTAAGGCTCCCCAAAAAAAACATATTTAGAGATAGGATTCCGAAAGAGACAGAAATTGAACTCACTGAACAAACAAGAGCGATCATTAGTGAAACAAGAAAAATTTCAGCATAATCAATATGGTTTTTCGGAAGAAGAAGTTTCGAAAGTAAGGAGAAAAGCAAAGTATTCACTAAAAGATAAAAAAGATCGACTGAAACCATTATCATAAGAGCAAACATAATAAGCGGAATTAGCTCTATTACTTTTGAGATGAACTTCCCTTTCTGAACTTTAGATAAAAAGAAGGCAATGATAAATAGTGGGAATAAATATAGATATTTCAGGTTTGTTAAACTAACAATCAATATGGTGTTTAATATTAATATTAAAGTGAATAAATCACTTTTTCTAAACATAATTGATCTCTTTAAATGTAATTGCGGAGTTAGGTTTCAGCATAGGCAGGGTTTCATACATTGAGAGAGTAGCAAGCAACAGCATTACTTTTTCAAAATGTTTTCTTCCAGAATTAAGTGATATTTCTTTATCTGGAAGAATCATCCCGAAAGATTCTCCCTGTTCGTATGAAGAAAATATGGCTGAAGCGATTCTTCTGATCGCATCTTCAAATTCATTGCTATTTTGATATGCAAGAACGGAAGTATCAACAAAAAATAACTTTTCAGCACCTCCTTCACTCTTTCTCTTAACTATTTTTTCGTCTCCGATTTTTGCAGATATCTTCCAGTTAATATTTCTGGCATCCTCTCCCTGTCTGTAATCTTTAATGGTATGGAAGTCTTCAGGATAAAGCTCTGATGTTTTTATAGGCATTGCCAATGAACCTCCAGTATCAAATAACGCCACTTTTTTAATTTCGGGAAAAACTATAATTTCATTATTCTTTGAAATTTTAGTCATCCTTTTAAAAAATGCGAAAGGAAACTCTGATGAAATGTTGCAGATATTTAAGTTATATTTACCTCTTTTCGGGAACGCAAAAGTGATTAAGTTTTTATTCTGACCAGGGGCAATAATATCAAAATAGGATTCGAATTTATCAACTTTAGCTGAAATTAAATATCGATGAGATTTTGTTTTGTTATCAAGTTCAAAATAAAAGGCCTGAGGTTTTTTGGCAAATATAAAGTCAATAGGGTATATGTTGAAATCGAAATCGAGAATATTAGAAATAGAAAGAATTCCAGAAATAATGTATGTCGATAACAATAAACTGAAAATAAAATATATAAGATTGTTCTGAGAACTTAAGCCAACTGATCCAACAGCAATAGTAACTAATATAAAAATAATACCAGTTTTAGTGATTATTGCTCTGTTATATTGGGACCTGGGTTTCTTTAATAAGTTCACTTAATATATCTTCCTTAAATTTCGTCTCGCGTTCTTTAAAAATGATTCTGTGTAGCAAAGCTACAGGTGCAACCTGCTTTACGTCCTCAGGAATCACAAAATCTCTTCCTTTAATAATTGCAAAGCTTTTTACGGCTTTGACGAACTCAATAGCTCCTCTTATGCTAACTCCAGTAGAAATGAATTTTGAGTTTCTTGTTTTCTGTACGATTGACATTATATAATCCACGATCGAGGCTTCAGTGTAAATATTATTTAAATTGTTCTTGATTGAAAGCAGATCTTCTTTCGAGATTGCAGCTGAAAGCTCTCTTGATTTGTTGGTTCTTCCTTCCGAAATAATTTCTTTCTCAATTTCATGAGGAGGATACCCCATTTTTAATGAAATCATAAATCTATCAAGTTCACTTTCTGGCAACGGATATGTTCCTGCAAATTCGTAAGGATTTTCAGTAGCTATAACGAAAAATATTTCAGGAAGCGGATAAGTATAATTATCGATGGTGATTGTCTGCTCACTCATCGCCTCGAGTAATGCAGACTGAGTTTTGGGAGAAGCTCTGTTTATCTCATCGGAAAGAATAACGTTAGCAAAGAGTGGTCCTCTTTTGAATTCAAATTTGCCAGATTCTTTATGATAAATGGTTATTCCTGTGATATCTGAAGGTAAAAGGTCAGCTGTAAATTGAATTCTTGAAAACTTTCCGCCAATTGATCGCGCAATTGCTTCTGCAAGCGTAGTCTTCCCTACTCCAGGTATGTCCTGAAACAATAAATGCCCACCGGCAAATAGAGGAATTAAAGAAAATTCAATAATATCTGTCTTTCCTTTGATTACTTTTTCCACATTACTGATTATTTTTTCTATCAAGCTTTTCATCAGCTTTAAATTTCTCCTTGTTTTTTGATATGTAAGTAATTTCATCATGCTTATTTTTAATTTTGCCCTTTATTTTCAATTTCAGAAGTTCCTCAAAAATCTGTCTGAATACTGGGCCTTCTTTAATACCAAGCCTAATTAAATCAGTACCTTTCGTTTCTATTCGAATAGGCCTCAGTTTTTCAAAATAATCTTTTATGAATGCTTTTTCATTTCCCGTTGCTTTAGTTAAATAAGCAATAGAAACATACTCTTTCGTGCTTCTAAGAATAAAGAACAGTTCCTCTTCCGGGATTTTATAGAAATTTTTATGAAATTTCGTTATCAAAGATGTCGAATTCATAAAACTAGCAATCGAAGACCTTCTTAAAGATAGGTAGTTCAATATTTTTTCTTTTTGCTGCTTTGTGTGCCCCTCCAGAAGGATTGTTAGTAAAATCAATGAAAAATCTTCCTTTATATTGTATTTTTGGGAATAATCTTGTGCCCTACTTATGCGGTCATAAGTCCTGGAAGAGATTTTTTTGATTCCGAAAATATTCTCCAAAATTCCTAATTTCTCCATTATTTTGATTGCTTCCGAAGCTTTGTCAAGGACAAATAATTCATTCAATTCATTCAAAATTCTCTGAGAATGTTTTGATTTTAAAACGTTCAACTCTAAAGCTTTCCTGAGAAGATACTCTGTGTCCTCTGACAGTGAAAAGCCCAGCTTAACCATATACTTAACTGCCCTGAGAATTCGAGAAGGGTCTTCAATGAAAGACATACTATGAAGAACTCTAATTTTCCGGTTTGCAAGGTCTGAATAACCTCCATAAAAATCATGAATTTCGCCAAATCTCTTTGGAAGTATATTCAGTGCAATTGCATTAATTGTAAAATCTCTTCTGGCAAGATCCTCCTTCAGTGAAGCTTTTTCGACTATTGGAATGATAGATTTCTCAGTGTAATATTCCCTTCTTGCGGTAGCAAAATCAAAGCTTATGCTGTCTGATGAGAAATGAACTGTTTGCGTGTCCTGATAAAATTTGATTTTCCCTTTAAAGGTTTTTTTGATCTTATCGCCAAATTTAAGTGCATCAGACACTACGAAATCAAAGTCAAGACTTTCAATCTTCAAAAAAAGGTCTCTTACAGCACCTCCCACTAAAAATATTTCCAAACTATTTTCTTCGGCAACTCGACCAAAAGTCTTCATATATTGAATGATTTTCTTAGGCATTGAGTATTCTATTAGCTTTCTTACAAGCTCCTTTTTAGGAAGGAAGAAAGAGGGTGACACCCTTGAAGAAGTCTCAGAAAGCTCTTCTTTAATTTTATACGCCCGAAGCAAGTCGCTTCTGGAAATTATTCCTTTTATTTCGCCTTCCTGCTCAACAAGCACTCTTCCTGTATTGTTTTTAATCATTGTTTCTTCAATTTCTCTAAGGTCAGAATCTGCTTCAACTTTGATTATTAGCGGGGAATAGAATTGTTTAACTGGCCTTTCTCTTTTTTCGAAAAAAAGTACCTTCTCGAGATCTCTTTTTGATATCATCCCTGTTATTCTGCCATTTTCTTCAATGGGAAGCCCTGAATACCCCATTCTAATCATAATGTTCAACGCTTCTTTGATTGTTGTTGAAGGATGGACCGTTTTAACTGGAGAACTCATTATGTGATATGCTTTAAGGACTGGAAAATATGAACTCGCTGTAGCGTTTATGATTCTATCACGAATCTCGTCAAAGCTTATGTCTCTTACGAGAGTTGAAGCAGCAGTAGGATGTCCTCCTCCATTAAATTGTGAAATAATTGGTATTAGATTAAAGTCAGGGCTAGTACTTCTTCCTATTATATACGTGTCCCGCTTCATTTTGACAACCACAAAAACAACGTCTACGTCTATAAGTTCTATTAATTTATGAGCAATTAAAGACAGACCTGGAACATAAGTTTCCATTTCTCCGAAAGCAATTGCAACTTTTGAGCCTTTGATTTTGTATTCTTCAAAGTTGTTCAATAAACTCCTTAATAGATTTATTTGATCTGTTCCAAGGAATGGCGAAAGATAATGATGAATTATCTTCATGTCAACTCCAAAAGAGAATAAATAGGTCATTGATGAAAAATCCTCCTGCGTTGTTGAAGGAAAAGAAAAGGAACCCGTATCTTCAAAAATCCCAAAGGCTATAAGGGTAGCTTCAAATGGGTTAAGAACTACTCTTTTTCTCCTTAAAAGATCGACAAGAATTGTAGTATTAGCACCGCATTTCCTAAAAATAATCTTAGAATTCTTTAAATCAGATTCACCAGGATGATGATCAAAAACAATTATTTCTGCATTTTGGTTAAGCTTTATGAGCTCTTTTCCCTCACCAATTCTTTCAAAACTTTTGGTGTCAACAATAATGATTCTCTTTATGTTTCTTTTAACTCTTAAAGGGATTTCCTTGACCTTTGAGAGCTTGATTGACTCACCAAAAATGCTTACTATTTTTTGAGCATTTATATCCAGAGAACCTGGATTAATAATAATTGATCCTGGATATAATTTTGATGCAGCAAATATAGAACTAATGGCATCTAAATCTGCACCAGCATGGGTGAGAATTACTGTACTTGCCTTCATGTAGAGTAGTGCTCAATGCCTTCTTTGCTTACTCTACAGTATATGACTTTTTTAGGAGAGATAATTTTCTCTGAAAGTGTAAACAATCCTTTCATTTTATTCAGAGCAATGTTTGCCTTTTCAATATCATTTGCAAGTATTTCTCCAATTACCTCGCCTTTATCAATTCTATCCCCTATTTTCTTTCTGAAATAAATGCCAACTGAGAGGTCAATTGAATCTCCTTTTTTCTCTCTTCCGGCACCAAGATATGCTGCCAAAAGTCCAATTTCTTTAGTTTTAACTGAAGCTAAACAACCGCTCGAGTCTGAATAGAATGGAATCTTGAATTTTGCTTGAGGCAAAAGCTCTATATCATTTACCACATCAGGGTTACCTCCCTGTGCCTGAATAATTTCTGAAAATTTTCTTAAGGCTGCTCCATTTTTTATTGTATTTCCAATAATCATCCTACCCTCATTAAAATCTGAAGCTTTGCCTGCCATCCTAATAATTTCAGCTCCTAAAGTTTCAATAACAGAAAGCAATTTTTTATGACTTTTCCCTTTGAGAACTTCTATGGCTTCTTCCACTTCAATGGCATTTCCTATTGCATCACCAAGTGGTTCATTCATATCGGTAATGTATGCTACGGTTTCTTTTCCTAATGAATTACCTATATTCACCATTGTTTTTGAAAGCTCAATAGCATCTTCGAGGCTCTGCATGAAAGCTCCATTGCCCATTTTTACATCCAGAACTATTGCATCAGAGCCTGAAGCAATTTTCTTGCTCATTATACTTGAAGCCATAAGAGGAATACTATCAATAGTACCAGTTACATCCCTTAAAGCATATAATTTCTTGTCTGCAAGTGCTACTTCTTCACTTTGTGAGATAACTGCACCTTTAACTCTATTAACTATTTCAATAAACTCTTCAACAGGTATCTCAACTTTAAATCCCGGAATTGATTCTAATTTATCTATTGTTCCTCCGGTATGTCCCAAGCCCCTACCCGACATCTTAGCAACGGGAATGTCGTTAGCTGCTATTATGGCAACCAATGGTAGTGTTACGGTATCAGCCACTCCTCCGGAGCTATGCTTATCAACTTTAATTCCATCTATTTTTGAAAGGTCAATTATTTGACCGCTGTTAACCATCGAATTAGTGAGGTTTGCGGTTTCCTCTTCATTCATTCCTCGAAACCAGATTGCCATTAGCAAAGATGAAATCTGGTAATCTGGAATTTCATTTCTTGAATATCCTTGTATGATAAAGTCAATTTCTTCCTTTGTAAGTGTTTTACCATATTTTTTCTTTTCGATAACTTCAAGAATATTCATTTAATTTCCTCCAGAAAATCTTCAGCAAGTTGAGAAATTACTACACCACTTTTTTCCGCTATCTTTATTACCTTTTCATGGGAGACTTCTCCTTCAGAGAAAACGTTATCTGTAATGCAAGATAGACCCAGAACCTTTATTCCGTAGAACCTTGCAACTATGACTTCTGGAACAGTTGACATACCGACTGCGTCTATCCCAAGCCTGTGCATGAGATTAAGCTCAGCTATTGTTTCGTAATTAGATCCCATAACTGAGCAATATACTCCTTCTCTAACATCTATATTTCTCTTTTCAGCTACTTTTCTAAATACTCTTCTGTACTCTGTATCATAAGCCTCGGTCATGTTTACAAAACGCTCATTTCCTTTCTCACCCCTTAAAGGATTATCTGCAAAAATGAAATTAACATGGTCTTTAATCATCATAATATCTCCAGGGTTCAACGCAGGGTTTACAGCTCCTGAAGCATTGGAGATTATGAGACCTTTAACTTTAAATTCGTTGGCAATTCTGACGTTCATTGTTACTTCTTTCATGCTATATCCTTCATAGTAGTGAACTCTGCCATTAAAAACCAAAACTTTGTGCCCTCCAAGCTTTCCGAAAATCATCTCCCCGGCATGTCCTTTTACTGTAGATTGTGGAAAATCAGGAATAGTTTTATAAGGAACCTTTTCTTCAATTTTTATTCTTGTCAATATGGATCCCAGTCCTGAACCTATGATTATAGCAAAATCAGGATTGTAATCTTCAAAAGATTTCAGGAAATTACTTGTTTGGTTCATTGTTCACCTCATTCTATGGATATTAAATAAAAGTAGAATGGTTGTCCACCATAAGTAACATCTACTTCTATGTTGCTGAATTGTCCCTGAATCTTCTCTACAAGAGCATCAACTTTTTCTTTAGCAGTATCTTTTCCGTAATAAATTGCCAGAAAACCTGCGCCTTCAACAATATCCTTTTTAATTTCAAGAAGGCTTAGAACAATATCCTCAGGATTACTACCTTTTGCAAGTATCTCATCATCAAACATCCCTATAATATCGTCTTTGGCAATTTCCAAACCATTCATCTTAGTATCTCTAATTGAATAAGTTACTGCTATTGAATGTATATTATTGATTGTTTCTATGGCATGCTTGAGATTATTTTCAAAAGCGTCTTCTGCGTTAAAACCTAAAATTGCAGGGATTGATTGCACCATATTTGCAGTTGGAACTATTTCAACTGACTTCATTTTAGACATTTTCTTCGCTTCTTGTGCTGCAAGAATTACATTTGAGTTATTAGGAAAAACAATAACATTTTCCTTTTTTGAACTTTCAATGCTCAACAAAAAATCATTAATTGAAGGATTCATTGTTTGTCCGCCTTCAACAATATTTTCAACTCCAAGGCTTTTAAAAATCTCCTTAAAACCTTCACCTTGAGCAACTGCAATGACTGAAAAAGGAAAACGACTTTCAACAGTGGAAGTTTTTTTCTTGAGGAACTCTTCTTGTTCTAGCTGCATATTTTCAACGCGAGCCTCTTTTATTTTTGCAATATGCGTTATTTGCTCAATAATCCGGTAAGGTTCATTAGAATGGACGTGTATTTTCACAAGCTCCCCGGCTTGTGCAACAACAATGCTATCACCAAATTCTGTTAGTTTTTCCTTAAGAACTTCGGGATCACATTCCAGAGATTGAGCAAGAATAACTGTATCGAACTTATACTTAAGCTCTTCTCCAAGAGTGGTTGAATCAATCTCTTCGATCACTTCTTCAAATGTTTTAGCAATTTCCTCTCCCCTAAGACCACTAAGTCCGCCTTCGAAGATGAATATCAGTCCCTGTCCACCAGCATCTACAACTCCAGCTTCCTTTAAAACGCTTAGCATTTCGGGGGTCTTGGACAAGGTGAAGCTCCCTTCGGTGACTATTTTTTCAAGGAACTTGTCAAAGTCTGGCTCGCCTGGTGCTAAAAGCATGGCTTTTGTTGCCATTGCCTTCATTACAGTTAATATAGTACCTTCAACCGGTTTGATTACAGCCTGATATGCTATCTTTGATCCGTTCATTAATGCCTCAGCAAATTTATAAGCATTAATTGTTTCATAATTATCAATTACCTCAAAAAATCCTTTGAGAATCTGCGAAAGTATGACTCCTGAATTACCACGTCCGCCTATCAGGGCTCCTTCACAAATAGTTTTACCAAACTCTTTAAGGTTCTTGGAAGACTTTTTATCCAGTTCATCAATAGCAGTTTTTAAAGTCAAATACATATTTGTGCCAGTGTCTCCATCGGGGACAGGAAAAACATTGAGCTTATTTACAATGTCTCTTTTCTTGCCAAGGTTTGATAGCGCACCACGAAAAAAACTATCAAAACCATTCAGATCAAGACTGTTCATTATTCCTCCCTTTTCACACCCTTAACGATTACATTCACTTCAACGTTTTCGATGCCGGTAAGGGATTTAACTCTATAAGAAACTTGACTTATTATTGTTTTTGCAATTTCTGAAACCTTGGTTCCTCCTTGAATTACAACATACAAGTCTATTTCTACGTTTCTTCCGTCAACCTTAACATCAACGCCTTTATCGATGGCTTTTTTATCAAGTAAATAACGTATCTTGTCTTTGAACTTATACGGGACAAGCCCAACTACTCCATAAGACTCCATTGCAGAAAGACCTGCAATTTTTGCTATTGCATTCTGGGAGATTATTATTTTGCCCATTTTCATCCTCCAACCTTTATTATAACAAATTTTATAAGAATATGAATATAACCAAACTGATTCAAATTTGTTTATATTATTATTGCTGAGACTTTAAAAGACAACTGAAGCTCTTGCATTAATTGAAAAATTCCCTAAAATATATAACTTAATTTTACATCGGAGGTTTACTATGAGTAGAAAATGCGAGATATGTGGAAAAGGTCCAATGGTTGGAAATAGTGTGAGCCACTCCAATAGAAGAACTAAAAGGAGATTTATCCCTAACCTGCACAGGGCTAAAGTTTCAATTAATGGAGAAGTTAAGGTAGCCCTTGTCTGTACAGATTGTTTGAAAAAGTACAAAGTTTAATGAACATCCGTTCTTTAGAGTTTAATGGGAAGATGCTTCGCATTCTTGATCAGAGGTTTCTTCCCTTTGAAGTTTTATACTCTGAATGCAGAAACGAAAAAGACGTCTGGGAAGCCATAAATATGATGAAGGTGAGAGGCGCACCTGCTATAGGTGTTGCCGCAGCATACGGTATTTATCTTGGTGTAATGGATTTTACAGGAACCCCTGACAAATTACTGGATAGAATGAACGAATTAAAGACGTATCTGGACGGTGCTCGCCCAACCGCAGTAAATCTCCAGTGGGCAACTAGAAGAATCATTGAAAAAGCAGAACAAATGAGAAACTCAAGTGTCAAAGAAATCATCGAAAAGATCAAAAATGAAGCTATTTTAATGGAAGAAGAAGATGCATTAAGAAATAAAGCAATTGGAGAATATGGTTCAGCTCTTGTTAAGCCAAATGACGTAATCTTAACAATTTGTAATACAGGTGAGCTTGCAACAATAAGATACGGTACTGCATTCTGTGTAATCAAGAATTCTTTTGAAAAATATGGAAACATTTCAGTTATTGCCCTTGAAACAAGGCCCTACTTACAGGGAGCTCGCTTGACTGCATTTGAATTAAAGGAAGCTCGGATTCCATTCAAATTGATCACTGATAATATGAGCGGGTTCGTGATGTCGAAAAAAATAGTTTCACTTGTAATTACCGGAGCAGACAGGATTGCAATGAACGGAGATACTGCAAATAAAATTGGCACATATATGCTTGCAGTTCTTGCTCAGTATCATAATATCCCTTTCTATGTTGCAGCTCCAGTATCAACAATTGACCCTTCGATTTCTTCAGGCGAAGAAATTCCAATCGAAGAAAGAAACCCTGAGGAAGTAACTCACTTTATGGGAAAAAGTATAACCCCCGAAGGTGTTGATGCCCTCAATCCTTCTTTTGATATGACCCCAAGCAAGCTAATAACAGCTATCATTACAGATAAAGGGATACTATTCCCGCCTTATCAAAAGTCGATAAAGAAAGCAATTTCGTAGCATTACTTGAAATACTTATTTCTTGAAGAAATTCTTGCAAATTTAATCGTTTTTATTGCGCTTTTAACTTCTTCTGTGATAAAAATATCAGTTCCGGACTCCAAAAGCCTTGAAGTTAATACCGCAATCATTTCAGTGAGAAAATCCTCGCTTTCCCTGAACATTCTTAAAATACTTCCATTATCAATTAAGACAACTTTGCCATTAAGTTCGTTAACGCTTTTTGGAATGTTAATTTTTTTTGACATTTTTAAGTCAACAGAATAAAGATTTTCTATTCCTTTCCTTTTGGCTCTTTTAAGTTCCGAAGGTTTTTTAATATATATGCCTAATGGAATATCAAGCTTATCAATTAGAATTTTGTATAACTCCATTGAATCATTAATTCTGCCAGATATGATCAAAGCCAGTGCACCATCTTCCGACATCTTATATGAGGAATTTACAGCATTCTCGAAATTTGCATCCCTACTGCTAGATAAAAATAAAGTTTTTAAGTTTAAAAGACCGTATATTTTCATGACAATATTATAAATATTTTGTATAATTCCTGTATGAACGAATATATGCAACAGGCACTCCTTGAAGCAAGAAAAGCTTTTGATAAAGGAGAAATACCTATCGGAGCAGTGATAGTAAAAAATGGTAGAATAATCGGAAGAGGGCATAACCTCACGGAAACAGGAAAGGACCCAACCGCCCATGCTGAAATTATAGCAATTAAGCATGCTTCCAAGGCTATCAATGACTGGCGTCTGAATGATTGTGAGATCTATGTGACTTTGGAACCATGCCCAATGTGTGCTTATGCAATTTTGAGATCAAGAATTAATAAGATTTTTTTTGGAGCATATGATCCAGAATACGGTGCTTGCGGGAGTAAAATAAACATCCCATTGATATTCAAAAATGGAAATAAGATGATTCAGATTTCAGGTGGAATCATGAAACAAGAAAGCTCAAGCATTTTAAAAGCTTTTTTTGAAGAAAAGCGTAAATAAATATAATAATTCATTGGAGAGGTGGCTGAGCGGTTGAAAGCGCCTGACTCGAAATCAGGTAGGAGGGCAACCTTCTCGTGGGTTCAAATCCCACTCTCTCCGCCACATGCTTATATGGAAAGGGAGGAAAGATGAGAAAATTATTGCTAGTTTCATTATTTTTTTGCCTTCTGATCTCCTGTGCTCCAAAAAAATCAGTGACAGTGTATTTTTCAAAGGCAACAGAAACTGATTTCTACCTTGTTCCGGTTAAAAGAACTGTTAGCTCGGGCGACCTTTACAGATTGGCCCTTGAAGAGCTGATCAAAGGTCCTGAGAACCAGGAAGAAGGAAATGCGGTTCTTCCGAAAACAACCAGAGTCTTATCTATTGAAAAGAGAGGAGACATACTTACTGTTAACTTCTCTAAGGAAATAGTTTTCGATGCGAATATGGTTGGTGTTTCATCTTCTACGGAAGCACTTGCCCTAGCAAGTATTGCAAATACTTTAACGGAATTTCCCGAAATTAAAGGTGTAAAAATCCTTATTGAGGGAAAAGAAAGCGGAGAAATTGATGGAAGAATAATAGAGGATTTCTGGGGGCATATCGGAATAAGGGACATCCTTACAAGAAATGAAACTTTGAATCCTCCATAATTAATTGCAAGGAAATTTAAAGTGATTAAGTATAAGTTTGGTGCCCTTTGGACGTTTCAATCGGAACCTAACTTAGCAAATAAATGAGTGAAAACGATTTGAGGTTGCATTGAAAAAAATGTTATTTTTTATTTCCCTGTGTTTTATAATTCAATCCTGCGTACCTAAAGCAGCAATTACTATTTATTTTTCAAAATATACTGATACCGATATTTACCTGATTCCAATAAAAAGACAGGTAAATGGGAATGAATTATATAAAAAAGCTCTTGAAGAATTAATTAAAGGCCCTATAAACCATTCAGAAGGAAATTCTGTTCTCCCGGAGACAACCAGGATATTATCTGTAGAGAAAAAAGGAAACATTTTAGAAGTTGACTTTTCAAAAGAAATACTTACTGACGCAGATAAAATACTTATACTTAGCACCAAAGATCACTGGTTGAATATTGCAATTGAGGAAATTGCGCTGAAAAGCATCGTAAATACCTTAACAGAATTCTCAGACATAAAAGCAGTTAAAATCCTCATAGAAGGTAAAAGTAATGGTAAAATTGGCGGGATAGAAATTGAAAATTTTTGGGGGCACTCCAGCCTCAATTTCAATTTTGAAAGAGATGAAAGCGTAATAAGGTAAAATAAATAGAAAGGAGATATCATGGAGAAGTTTCCAGTAATCATTATTGGAGGAGGTCCTGCGGGAGCATCTTTATCTATCTTTCTCAAACAGGAAGGCATTGATAGTCTTATCATCGAGAGGGGAGACCATAATAGGTACAAGGTTTGCGCAGGAGGATTGCCTGTTTCAGCTCTACAAATATCTCCAGTAAATCTGCAAATTTTCAGCAAAACATCTTATGATTCTCTTCAGGTTAATTACAAAAACATTAAAGTTGTAAATTCCTCATTAAAGAAGACTTTTGCATATGGAGTTGAAAGAGCTGATTTCGATGAATTTCTGAGAAATGGTCTGAGCGTGAATTATAAAGAGAATTTTGCAGGATATAAGGAAAATAAAAACGAAATTAAAGTCAAAACAGATAAAGGAGAGTATTTATGCAATTTTCTTGTCGGAGCAGACGGAGTTGGAAGCAGGGTTTCACTGATTTCTAATTTAGGAAGGAAGACAAAATTCATAGTTGCAGAAGAGAAAGAAGTGAAAGTTCCAATTAAAGACAAAAACACCGCAAGAATATATCTCGGTTACAATTACCTTGGATATGCCTGGATATGGGGAAAGGAAAAAGGCTATTCTGTTGGGAGCGGGGCTTTGAAAAGACATTTCAAACCGGGAGTTGCAAATACCATAGATAGAGAAAAAGCTACTATTAAATTCTTCCCGATCGCTCTGTGGGACTTCCCGCAGAAACTCACAAGCGGGAGGATAGCGCTGGCAGGAGAAGCTGGAGCACTGGTTGACCCATTTAATGCAGCAGGTATATACCCTGCAATTTATTCCTCAATGCTTCTTTCAGAGAGTATTAAAAAAGCATTGGAAAAAGGAAGTTCAACTCTTGATGACTATAATAACAAGTTGGAAAGCAGCTTATATGATGAATTAAAATATGCTTCTTTCCTTGCAAAGGTTTTCTTCCCGCTCCTTCCCTTTGTATACAAGTCGGTTCTGAAACAATCTATCCTGAATCTTGTCGTGGAAAATTCATCGAGAGGATATATTTCCTATAAAGAAATATATAAAAGATTTGAGAATTCAAAAAATCCAAAACTTAGATTTGCAAATCTGTTGATTAAGCTGATTACAAAAGCCTCATAAAACCTCGTAGAAGAATTACTTCCTCTTGACAAACTTTAAGAATTTATTATTCTATATGTTGCGCGGGTTCCCCGTTAGCTCAATTGGCAGAGCGGGTGGCTGTTAACCACTAGGTTGTAGGTTCGAGTCCTACACGGGGAGCCAGTTTTTATTTATAGTTTGCAGTAAGAATTCCAAAAAAGGTACTAACAATAAAAGTGCAGAAAAAAGAGCAAGTGACACAATATCATTATTCTGTGAATTCTCAAGAATTGGGATATCACTAACAGTATAAATACTATTATCCACTGGCTACTTTTGAAGGTAAATCATTAGAATAATTCTTATAAACTATTGTCTTATCTCAGATTGTTCCTTAATTTACGTTTTTCTATATTTTATTTTTGCGTAAAATATCTAAGTAGAAAGATTAGCAAAGGAGGGAGATATGGAGAAGATAGCATTAATTACTGACTCAGCCTCTGACCTAAGTAAGGAAGAAATTGATAGTTACAAAATAAAAGTACTTCATTTTAAGATTATTATAGGTAATAGTATTTACATTGATGGTATAGAGATATCTTCAGGAGAGATTTATAAAAAAATAAAAACCACAATGATTTCAACATCAGTTCCTTCATTAGAAGATATAAGGTTGCTCTTTGAAGAGTTAAAAAGAGATGGATATACTCATGCTATTTTTATTACAATTTCATCTGGCCTTTCAAGTACTGCAAATCAAATCAGCCTTCAGAGTAAAGAGGTAGATGGCATTGAAACGTTTATTTTCGATTCAAAATCCATTTCAATGGGGGAAGGGGTACAGGTAGTAGAGTGTGCCAAACTAATTAAGAAAGGTAAACCTTTCTCTGAAGTCATCAAGATGCTTCCTGAAATTCGAAGATGTGTTGTGCTGTATTTTCTTGTCCCTACTTTGGAATATCTAATCAGGGGTGGAAGAATAGGAAGAGTTACTGGTAGAATAGGTCAGATACTCAGCATTAAACCAGTTATTTCCGTTGGAGAAGATGGAAAGTATTTCACGGTAGAAAATACCCGTGGATGGAATACCGCTATGTCAAAAATCATCTCCATCGGAAAAAATATACTAGATGAAATTCCCTCGAAAATTTTCATAAGACACGCAGCAAATGAAAAAGATGCAAATTACATTTACGAGCAGTTAAAGAGCCATCCACATGTCAGAGAAATATCTGTAGGAGAAATTTCTGCTGTTGCAGGCGTTCATTCAGGACCCGGGCTTGTA
>Ga0172364_10000019_pt1 | contig 92783 bp, 92 predicted proteins | sample LakKivSesite10cm_FD_114545 | JGI IMG/M metagenome (GOLD analysis project Ga0172364, IMG submission 114545) | Sediment microbial communities from Lake Kivu, Rwanda - Sediment site 10cm | ecosystem: Environmental > Aquatic > Freshwater > Lake > Sediment | place: Rwanda: Western Province, Lake...
AGAAAAAGCCGAAAGAATTTTTATTAAAATCGGCACAAACAAAATACCGAAGATTATTTTCTGATGCTGGTAAATAAGATAAGATAAAACATATTCAATCCTATATAATATTTTAATCATTTGTATTAAAAAGTCAAGACGGGGGCAAAATTTGAGGTTTCCCCGCTTTGTTGTTTATATCTTGATTTAGTTAAATTGATGGATATAATCAATGACTATGATGATTTTACTTCTATGCATATCAAACTGGCAACAGCAGGTTAATTATAAAATTTTTTCCAGTCTGGATGTAGAAAATCACACACTCAAAATAAGCGAAATTTTGACTTATTATAACAACTCTCCGGTTTGCTTAGAAACACTTTATTTTCATCTTTATGCGAATGCCTATAAGGATAATAATACGGCTTTTGCAAAAGAATTGAGAAAGATGGGTTCTTACAGATTCCTGAAGGCAAAGAAATCAGAGCGGGGCTGGATTGATATTATTTCAGTAACCAATAGAAATGGTGATTCGCTTGTATACATGGTTAACGAGACAATTATGACCATTAGGCTTGGTAGTCCGCTTGAAAGTGGTGATTCAGTCGTGCTGAATATTGAGGCAATGTTGAAGATTCCAAAGATCTTTTCCCGTCTCGGATACAAAGGTGAACATTATGAGATAGTTCAGTGGTATCCTAAACCCTGCGTTTTTGATGAAGATGGCTGGCACAAACAGGGCTACCACGCGCTCGGTGAATTTTATGGTGAATTTGGTGAGTTTGATGTGAGTATTGAATTACCATCAAAGTATGTGGTTGCTACAACCGGGATAAAGGTTGATTCCATTGCCAGAGATAATGATACAAAGGTTCTCCGGTTTGTTGCCAAGAATGTCCATGACTTTGCCTGGGTCTGTGATGTTGATTTTGAGATTGATAAGCAAGAAGTTGATGGTATAGAGATTGAGGTTTATTATATAAAAAAACATAGAAAGAAATGGAAGAATGCTGGAGATTATGCAGTTGATGCAGTTGAAAGATATAATAACTGGTTTGGAAAATATCCCTATCAGAAATTGAGTGTTGTTCAGGGATATTTTGGCGGCGGAATGGAATATCCCAATTTGGTAATAATCGGTGGGAGTGAAGATAATTTAACGCGTCAGTTTGAACTGGTCATTATCCACGAAATTGCCCACCAGTGGTTTTATGGAATACTCGGTTCAGATGAAATGGACGAAGCCTGGCTTGATGAGGGATTTACTTCATATGCTGAGGCAAGATTTTTTGTAGATAAGTACGGTGTTGATAATACATTCTTCAAATCCTCAATTATTCCTGAAATGCCACATAACTACATTAATAAGTTGACGTATTATATCGCCGTAACAAATCAATTGGAAATGCCTATTCTTACAAGGGCATATGAGTTTGTGGATGTTCCAATTGCATATGAGGTTGCCGCGTATTCAAAACCCGCACTATTCTTGAGGTATCTTGAAGGTTATTTGGGTGCTAATACCTTTGACTTAATATTAAAAGAATACTTTAAGCGGTATAAATTCAAACATCCACACAGCGAAGATTTTATAAGTCTGTGTGAAGAAATCAGTGATAAAGATTTGAGTAATTTTTTTGAAGACCTTTTATATACTACAAAATACTGTGACTGGCATATCAAAAAAATAAACAAAAACTTACTGATAATTGAAAATAAAGGAGAATTTTTATTGCCAGTGGATTTATTTATTCAAACTGATAATAGCAGTCAGGTTTTAAAGGTTGATAAACCAGTAGATACCCTTTCTTTCCCTCTGGCAAAGAAGATTAAAAAGGTTACTATTGATCCCTATGATTACGCACCTGAATCAAATCGGTATAATAATTTTTATCCCCAAAAAATTGCTATTAAACCATTATTTTCCTGGCCATCGTTTGATACCTACCAGGTATTTTTTCTACCGTATTTATGGTATGATACCGACGATGGTTTTACTCCAGGATTCTATCTTGCAGGTACCCAGTTCATTGATGCGGATTTTATTAAGGGTAAAAATCAGTGGACTTTTGGTTATATCTATGGTATGAAAAGCAAGAAGCACTATTATAGTTTCAGTTATCAAACACCGCTTATATTCAAAAGGGGTTATCGTTCTCATATATTCTTAAAGGGTTCTAACAACAATGATGAAATAAAATATCAGTTTAGATTTATAAATGATTTTGGTCTTCCCCTTACTACAAAACCGAAGATAAACTTAAAAACCTTTCTCAGCTTCAACAATCTTAAGTCCGTTACTTATATGGATTCAACAGATTGGACAACCGCTAAATATTATCTCTTCCAGAATCAGTTTGTTTATAATACAAGTCACTGGTCTGTGACATTTAATTTCAGCGGCACACATAAATATTTTAATGAAGGGTGGAGTTTTGCAAAGTTGACCCTAGAATTTGAAAAATCTTCAAAATTATTTTTACCACCAGTTTGGTTGCGTATCTTCGCAGGTAAAATTTTTGGCACAGTGCCAACACAGGAAAAATTATTTTTAAGCGGTGCACTGAGGCATACCTTTATTACTGATTTGTTTTTTGGCCAGAAAGGCTATGCCTCACCGCAGGAACACATTCATATCAAACAGGATGGAAACCTGGCAGGATACCAATCATACCACATAAAGACTGATGGTTTATTCTGTATTAATATGCAATTACCGGAGTATTTTCCTTTACGAATTTTTAGTGATTTTGGTTATTACTATAATGAAGATAGTCTAAAATGGCAATATACCTATGATGCGGGCGTAAAGATTGTGCTCGGACCTCTCGGTTTTGTTCTGCCTGTTTATATCCGGGATAAATTCTGGACCAAAAACTGGTCGGTAGAATTCTTTACGCCAGGAATAAACTTTTAAATGTCGTATCTGTATCAGCTCGGTGAAATTATTTGTAATAGACAGCGTAAAAAAATTAAATAGAATTAAGAAAAAAAACAGATTTATGTGTACATCATTTAAAATATCTTTATCCAGTGCTATTATTGAAAAAATCTTGTTGATTTTCTTGTTGATATTTTCTTACTACATTACCTTTAAAGCTGGAGAAAGGGGATTCTTTGCCTTTGACCAATCAATTGTTTTTGATGGCGGATTTAGGATTTTTTCTGGACAAATTCCTTATAAAGATTTTCTAATTCCATTTGGGCCGATTGTCTTTTGCATACAGGCAGTATTTTTTAAGATTTTCGGCGTAAACTATTTTGCTTATATTTTTGCTGCCGCCTTTATCAATCTTTTGGCAACCTTTTTAAGTTATTGGTTAATAACCATATTATATCCTAATAGACGCTATTTTGGTTTGATTTCCGGCCTCTTAACTGCAGTCTGGTTCTACCCGCCTTTCGGTACCCCCTGGCCTGACCAGACATCCTTTTTCTTTTTTTTGAGTGGTCTCTTTTTTATTATTTATGCAATCTTAAAAGAACTAAATCCAAAATTAAGACTGCTCATCATTTTCTGTTCTGGAGTTTTGATCTTTCTTGCTTTTTGTAGCAAACAGAATGTTGGGTTATTGATTTTACCTCTATTCGTAACATTGATAATTTATAACTACAGACAAAATCTGAGAAGTTTATCTTCTTCTCTTTATTCATTTTTAACAGGATTCCTCGCCGGTATAATTGGTTTTCTTTTATGGATTAAAAACTTCTCTGACATGAATAACTTCATCTATTATTTCCTTAAACTACCTGCCAACCTTGGTATTAAAAGGTTATTAACAAATTGGTATTATTTTCTTCAGGAATTCAAACAAGAGGGACTACTTTCGTGGCGTGTAGGATTTTTTGTAGTCCTCGTAGTTCTTGCTTTCTTTATCTTTTCCAGATTGCTCAAATCTTCTCAGAGAAAAGAACAGAACAAAAACTTAATTATTGCCAATATCATTTCATTATATCTCATATTTTTTCAAATTTTTTTCATTTATTTAACCTTTAACCAACCAGAAAACGGTTTATCCTTCAATGGAATAATCTTTGTAGTAATTTTTGATTTTATTTTAAAACAACTCATAAGGAAAAACATTTGGGGAGTAGAGGCCAAGATATTGAAAATAGCACTTTTAGGAGGAATTGGACTTTGTCTTGTAATTTTGGGAATCAATGTATCCTTAAGCCGGCGGGTCCATGATATCTTTAAAGATTCACGCTTCCCCCATTATTTTAACAACATAGAACAATTAAAAAACTTAAAATGGGGAAATCCGACAATTATTGATGGTGTTGAAGTAAAAGAAAGTGATATTGTTAACCTTTATAGATATCTACAAGCCGAAAATCGCCATTTTTTTATATTTCCTGATTTCACAATTTTTTATGGACTATTAAATATGCCTTCCCCACAGCCAATCTTGTGGTTTCATAAAGGAATAACTTATCCTGAAATCTATAATTCTCAATTAGATAATTGGCTTGTCCAGGCATTAGAAAGTAGTCATATAGAAATTGTAGTATTAGAAGAAAAATCCAGAATTAATACGAAAACACGATTCAATGATTTCCCACAATTGAGAAATTATATTTTTCAGAATTATAGACTGATTAAAAAATTGAGAATTTTTATGATTTATCTGAAATCGGAGTGAAATTGTGGTTTATTTGTCTGAAGAATCCCTTTTTTATCATTCCTGCATAAACAGGAATCTATATTTTATAAATGCGCAGTAAGTCCATTTTACAGCCGTTGAACATAAACCCTGTTTTAGTCATCGGAATTCAGATGAGGCAGATCCGCCTTTGGCGGAGGATTTGCGATATTAGAATTTCGGATTTACCCCGTTAGAAAATGTAAATTTCTATGAGATTGCCGGAGTATTTTGTTATAGGCTTAAAAAAGTAAGTTTTTCTAACGGGGTTTATCTGAGCCCTGTTGGATAGCGAGCATCTAACAGGGCGAGCGATCACAAAGATTATCTTGAATCGTTGACATTCATCTGTAAATGACTATAATCAAAATAATGGCAGAAATAGAAGAAAAACTCTCACCGACGGAAGAACGGTTTGAAAAAATAAGAAAAACCGTAGGATTCTTTGTTGGACCAATAATCTTTTTTCTACTTTTACTACTTCCAATGCTCAGCCTTTCAAAAAATGCCCATCAATTATCGGCAATACTCGGTCTGGTCGTTATCTGGTGGATTACTGAGCCAGTTCCCATACCAATAACTGCACTTTTAGGCACAGGACTCTGTGTAATAATGGGTGTTGATAGTATGAAGAAAATCTTTACACCGTTTGCGGACCCGATTATCTTTTTATTTATTGGTAGTTTTATCATTGCTAAGGCAATGATGGTGCATAGACTTGACCGTAGATTCGCCTTTCATATTTTATCTATGCCAGGTATTGGTAAGAGTAGCAATCTTATTCTTTTTACACTCGGTCTTATCGCCGCAGTTATCTCAATGTGGGTGAGTAATACTGCGACCACGGCAATGCTCTATCCGATTGGACTTGGAATCCTTAACACAATTGCCTATTTACATGCAAAAGATGTTAAAAAATTAAAATACTCAACCGGACTGATGCTGATTATTGCCTATGGTGCATCAGTTGGCGGTATTGGCACACCAGTAGGCACTCCTCCAAATTTAATCGGCATTGGATTAATAAAACAACTCTTAAATAAAAATATCACTTTTTTCAAATGGATGCTCTTTGCAATACCGATGGTAATCATTATGTATATTGTTCTTTTTATACTCATCAAATTACTTTTTCCTCCAGAGATAAAAGAGCTGGAAGGCATTGATGCATATGTAGCAAAAGAAAAGAAATCAATGGGTAGGATTTCCGCTGGGGAAAGGAATGTTCTGACTGCATTTTTGATAACGGTCTGTTTATGGGTCTTTCCTGGAATACTAGCGCTTATATTTGGGTCTGATGCAGAATGCTGTAAATGGTGGGAGGCACATATACCCGAAGGCCTTGCTGCAATCATCGGCGCAATTATTTTATTTATTATGCCGCTCGACTGGAAAGACAAAAAGGGAACAATCACCTGGAAACAGGCAGTGGATATCGCCTGGGGAACAATTTTATTATTTGGTGGTGGACTTTCTTTAGGCAGTTTGATGTTTTCTACAGGACTTGCAGAAAATATTGGCAAAGGGATTTTGAACCTTACGGGTGCAAACAGCCTATTTGCAATAACTGCAATTTCAATAATCCTGGCGATAATCACAAGTGAACTCACATCAAACACTGCATCAGCAAATATGGTAATACCGATTATGATTTCCCTTTCTATTGCAGCAAAAATCAATCCCCTTATACCCGCACTCGGTGCCTGCCTTGGTGCAAGTTATGGTTTTATGCTTCCGGTTTCTACGCCACCAAATGCCATTATTTATGGCTCTGGCTATGTGCCCATTACGAGAATGATAAGGGCAGGGATTATATTTGATTTCTTGGGATTTTTGATAATACTCGCAGGTATATTTTTACTCTTACCATTGCTTGGCTGATTGACTTCAAATATTCTCTTGATTTAAAAAAAATAGTGATTATAATAAAGTTATGAATAAAGTTGGTCTTTTGGTTTTATTCATTTTTCACTATTGCCTTGCGGGTGAATTTATTTTTAATGGCAATTTTGAAGACTCACTCAATAGCTGGAATCCCTATGCCCAGGGTGAGACATATACTCTTATGACTGACAAAAGTTATGATGAAGATTCGGATTCTGAAGTTTATGTAGGAAGGTTGGATAAATTAATTACCGCAATTTATCAAACCAGCAATATACCCATACTTGACCTTGATTTTTCATTCAAAGCCCGACTTGTAGCACGAAGTTATGATTCATTACATCCTAGTCCCGCGATTGCCTCAATAAATCTCTCTTATCTTGATATTAATGAAAAAATACTTGGTGAAACAAGAATATTTAATTATGAAGAAAGTCTTTACTGGGTTCCTTCACAAGTACTACACTTAATAGAGATAGCAGATACAAATTGGTTTTCCGACACGATAAATATTGTAGATGAACTACAAAATCTACCGGGTGTAGATCCATTAGAGATTTCAAAATTGAGAATCATTTTATACTGTAATTCAAATGGTTGTTGACCACACCATTCTGAGGCGAAGGTCTTCGCCGATGATATCAGTCTCAGATATAATGGAAATCTTGCCCATTGCACTTTAATTTCATATTTTCTTGAAGATTCAACAGGCAATTGTAACGGTATTTTAGACCCTGGTGAGGAGATTGATTTTACTTATTTTTTGAAAAATGTAGGTGGGATTGATATTCAAAACTTAAATGGCGTCTTGATAAGTCTGTCGCCCTATCTGATAGTTACAAATGGTTCGGCATATTTTGGAAATGTTCTTATTGATTCCTTTGTAAATAATTCATCAAATCCATTCAGGATCCAAGCCCTGCCTGATGCACCACAGGGTTATGATGCTTTTTTGAAAGTGTTTTTATCGGATAATTCAAGCAGTATTGATACCATCACAATCAAGATTATAATCGGGAAAAAAGATTATCTAGTCTGGGACCCGGATAGGAATAATTCAAGCGGACCAGTGATCCATTCAATCTTACAATATCTTGGATATAACGGCGATTATAAAAATTACCATTTTTATTCATTTGAACATCTGCTTAATTATAAATCCATTTTTGTTTGTACTGGTGTTGCCTGGGACAATTTTGTCCTCTTTAATACAAGTTATGAGGTGCAACAGATCGTAAATTTTATTGAACAAGGTGGTAATGTATACCTTGAAGGTGGTGAATGCTGGTATTTTGATCCGTTTGTGATGAACGGATTTAATTTTAATCCATATTTTGGTATCAGACCAGTAAATGATGGATATACTGACATCGGACCAATTGAGGGTGTATATAATACCTTTACTGACCGAATGTTGTTTAGATATAATGGCGAAAATTTTTATCTTGACCAGATCGATTCAACGGAAACTGGTTTCAGGATATTCCATGACCAGGATAATGATTACTATTGCGGTGTGGCAAATATCGCAACAAATTATAAAACTGTTGGTGTATCATTTGAACTTGCTGGACTCCTTGATAACGAGCAGTCAACAAAGGCAATGCTGCTTGATTCAATAATGCACTTCTTTGGTATAAATCTGGTGGGAATTAGAGATACAATAAATTCGCAATTCGCAATCCAAAATCCGCAATTCTTATCAACCCATCCAAATCCATTCAGGAATGCATTAAAAATTAAATTCCAAATCCCAAATTCCAATGTTCAGACTTCTTTGAAGATTTTTGATGCTACTGGTAGGGTGGTTAAATCATTTAACCATTTAATCATTCAACCATTTAACCAAGTTGTCTGGTTTGGCGACGACAACGCAGATCGCAAGTTGCCTGCGGGTGTGTATTTCATCAGATTAGAGGCGAGTGATTACAAGCAGATTGAGAAAGCGGTTCTATTGAGATAAAGATAAAATCTTTTTAACCAATAATCGTAGTGGCAGAGTTTACTCTGCGATATGTCAAGCAAGCTAGACCACTACATTTTGGCTAAAACAATCCAAAAATGAATCACGAAACGAAACAAGAACTTTGAATCAATTTGGAAATGCGAAAAGGTTTTGTTTATCGGTTTCGTTTAACGACTTACACATTATAAAAAACGAATAGCTTTTCTCAACCGACAGACGAAAACTAAAACCATTGGGAGAATGAGGAATTAGGATTTGTTTCAAATTTCGGATTTTACATCATCTTTCCACTCCGTAGGTGGGGTTTTTCAGCTGAAGTCCCTACTTAGTATATTGAATCAATTTTTCTTTATATTTTTTTGCCTGATTGTAGCCTCTGTCTATTGCCTCTTTTGCCTTTTCAAACTGGGTCATACCAATACTGTTTGTATCGATATCTACCCATACCCCATCTTTTAATCGTTCAATTTCATAGTCTATCAGTCGTGAACTTATAAGGTCAAATGTTTTGATAAATACATCTTTTATATTGTATCTCTTACTGGTAGATTCCTTTGAAGAAATCTCAATTTTAGAATATTCAAATCTGGGTAGAACATTTACCGCAATGATCTTCTTTGCACCAAGTCTTTTTGCTGTATCCACTGGTACGGGATTGATAAAGCCACCATCGATCAAAATTCTGCCGCTATATTTATGTGGAACAAAGGCAACGGGAATTGATATTGAAGACCTTACTGCCTGAATCAAATCTCCACGGTCAATCACAATCTCTGCATTTTCCTCTATGTCAGTTGCTACGGCAGCATATTTAATTAGTAGATCTTCAATCTTTGTATTACCGAGATATGGTATCAGAAATTTGACAATATTTTTGCCATTAATAAAACCCCTTTTTGACAAATGGATTTTAAATAGTTCTTTCTTTTTCTTTTTATCAATTTTTAATGCTATCTCTTCCATCTGGTTTGCACTGAATCCCTTTGCATAAAAGCCGCCAATGAGTGAACCTATACTCACACCTACTACAATATTCGGTTTAATTTTTAATTCTTCAAGAACTTTTATCACACCGATATGGGCATAACCCTTTGCTGCACCACCACCTAAAACAAACCCGAGCATGGGTATATTATATCAAAAATAGTTTAATATTCAATGATTAGATTAATCTTGACATAATTCGCTTTTTGAATATAATATCGTGTTATGAATTTTAAAAAGGTAACACTGACTGAATTCGGCAGTAAAGAAAGTAGTTAGTAGTCAGTATTTAACCTAAAGCCTGTCCGGGCGACGGTGGTTTGCCTTGTATCTCTTTTAGGTATTTAGGTGGTTAGGCATTTAGGTATTTGATGTATCCTAAGGAGGTTTATGACTGAAGCAGTAAGGTTCGGTGTTTCAATGAGCAGAAAATTGCTTGTGGAGTTTGATCGGATGATAAGAGATATTGGATACAAGAATCGTTCTGAGGCAATCAGGAAACTAATTCGGGAAAAACTTGTGCAGAAAGAATGGGAACTGTCAAAAGAGGAGATTGTGGCAACAATCACCATGGTGTATAGCTATGAGGTACGAGAATTGACTGAACATCTGACTGAAATCCAGCATAAATACTATAAACAGATAATCTCCACAATGCACATCCATCTTGATGAACACAATTGCCTTGAGATACTTGCGATAAAAGGGAAGGCTGAACAGGTGAAAAAAATTGCCGACCGGCTTTTGATTACTAAAGGGATAAAACATGGTCAACTTGCAACCACGAGTACAGGAAAAAAATTAGCATAATAATATGAATCAAATGATTCCGCTCTTTATGTGTAAAATGCTCCTGCAATCACAGGATGTTATTATGCCTGCTAAAGCCTGCGGCTACATTTTCATAGTCTATAATGTCGCTTTTATAGTGTTACCTTTTTCATTTTAATAACACTAAAGGAGGTAAGATAAATTGCTACAAAAAAATATCATAATGATTATAATAATAAAGTGCCTCATCTTTGCGGCAAGACCATTTGGCACGGATGATGCAGGAACGGTTGAACCAAATGCATATGAACTTGAGGTCGGCTATGACCTCTGGGAAGAAACAGGTGTTACAGGACTCGGTTTCAAACATGGCATAACCGAAAGAATGGATATTGGCGTAGGTTTCGGCTTTAATTTCGTTTCAGAACCAAAGAATTCTTATCTTCCTGCAGAACTCTGTTTGAAATATGCCCTTGTGCCTGATATGATTGCCGTATCATTTACCACTGAGATTGGATTTTCATCATATACCCTTAACAGTGTTCTTACAAGATATTTTGGACCAGTTGAATTTGATGCAAATCTCGGCTATGTTACAGGTGATTCCAGTATTATCTACGCAGGCGCCTTGATTTATGGATTGAGCAACTTAACCTTTGGCGTAGAAATGCTTGGTGACAAGGAGACGCAGAACTGGCTTACTGGCGCACGTTACGCAATAAAAGAAGAATTAATGATTGACGCGGGCTTTACAAGCGATTTTGAGTTTGAAGAAAAGACTGCAACCTTTGGTGTGCATTATGAGTTTTAAGAATACAGATTATAAGAATAGTTGCACAAACAAAAAATTAATATGATTACACAGGTAAAGAAATATTGCATAGATAAAGAGGAATAATGAAAATAAATAATTCAATAAAGATCATTATTGGAATTTTTTTGGTTGTTCCTTTATATGCTCATTTCCAGATGATTCTGCCGAATACAAATATTGTAGAAGACCAGAAATCAGCAACCATCAATCTGGCGCTGATTTTCTGCCATCCATTTGAACAACAGATGTTAAATATGGCAAAACCAGTTCAATTCGGTGTGATGATAAATGGTGAGAAGAAAGAGGACCTTTTACCTGGTCTTAAGGAAAATAGGATAGATGGTTTCTCAACCTGGAATACAAGTTATAAACTCAAACAGCCTGGTGATTATGTCTTTTATGTTGAGCCTGTACCATACTGGGAACCTGCAGAAGAAAAGTTTATAGTCCATTATACAAAGACAGTGGTCAATGGATTCGGTTTGCAGCAGGGTTGGGTAGCTGAAATCGGTCTTGAAACCGAGATAATTCCTTTGACCCGACCTTATGGCCTATATGCAGGCAATGTCTTTTGCGGTCTGGTAAAGGTCAATGGCAAACCAGTACCATTTACTGATGTTGAGGTTGAATACTATAATGTAGATAAAAAGTTTTCAGCACCACAGGAATTATATATTACGCAGATGATTAAAACCGACGGCCAGGGTATTTTTGTATATGCAATGCCAAAGCCCGGCTGGTGGGGTTTTGCCGCATTGAACGAAAGGGAAACGAAGATGCTCAATAAACAGGATAATAAAGAATATCCAGTGGAGATTGGTGCGGTTATCTGGGTAAAGTGCGAGGAAATGAAATAGAAATAAGCAAAGGGTTGGGGTTGGGTTACTTGTTTTTTAACCATTTAACCAAAAAAACCAACCTCTCAACCTCAACCTAATAACTAAACCTTAGGAGTATTATATGCACATCGCTGAAGGCGTTCTTTCTGCTTCCGTATTGATAAGTGGTGCTTCTGTTGCAGCTGCAGGCACTGCCATCGGTCTTAAGAAGATTGAATATCAGGATATGCCAAAGGTAGCAGTATTATCCTCAACATTTTTTGTTGCCTCGCTCATCCATGTTCCAGTGGGTCCAACGAGTGTCCATTTAATTCTTAATGGACTTGCGGGCATAATCCTTGGCTGGGCAGCGTTTCCGGCGTTGCTCCTCGCCCTTTTCTTGCAGGCAATTTTATTCCAGTTTGGTGGTTTAACAACACTTGGCGTTAATACTACAACTATGGCATTGCCTGCTGTGCTCGGTTATCTTATGTTTTATAGACTGGTGCATTTTGAGAATAAAGTAATAAACTTTACGGGAGGTTTTTTAAGTGGATTTTTGAGTATTCTTATTTCAGGAATACTTGTTGCCCTAGCATTATCTTTAAGTGGAGAGGCATTCATACCGGTTGCCAAAATGGTTATCATTGTGCATATACCGATCATGATTATTGAAGGAATACTGACCGGATTTGTTATTTTATTTTTAAAAAGGGTGCAACCAGAATTATTGAGAAGGAGTGAAAAATGAAGAATAAGGATTTAGTTTTATTGATTATCCTATTACCCGCCCTTTTATTCTGTCACAAAATTAATATCTTTGCTACAGTGGAAGGGAATAAAATATATACACAATCCTATGCAAGTGATGGTAATAAAATTAAGGGTGGGTTAATTGAGGTATATGATAAAGCAGGGAATAAACTGCTTTCCGGTGAGACCGATTCCCTGGGTGTGTTCTCTTTTACAATTCCTAAAAAAGACGATTTAAAGATAGTTGTAATCGGTGGCATGGGACACCGGGCAGAGACAATAGTAAGCGCTGAAGATTTACCAGAAATAAAAAGTGCTATTGTAGAAAAGCCGCAACAGAAACAAAAAGAAAAGAAGGAAGGTATTAAGACGCCACAGATGGAAACTGCAGCAATTGACACCACATTCTTAAAAAAGACTATAGAGGATGTCTTGGATACAAAATTGCATCCGATTATACATATGCTTGCCGAGCAGAAGGAAAAACGGATTTCTTTTACCGAAGTTATTGGTGGTATAGGTTATATCTTTGGGATTATGAGCATTATATTTTTCGCGCTTGGCAGAAAAAAGAATGTTTGAAGAATACATCAAAGGCAATTCTATAATCCATAGATTTGACCCCAGGGTCAAATCTATTTATGCATTAATATTTTCTGTTGTTATTGCGCTTCAGAACAATCTTGGTTCTACACTTCTGGGTCTATTAACCGGTATCCTATTGATTATCCTCGCCCGCATCAGATTCATTGAGATAATAAAAAGAATAATAGTAGTGAACGAATTTATTTTGCTTTTGTGGATTGTTCTACCCATTACCTATCCTGGTGAGAAATTGTTTGAAATCTTCAACATTGAATTCAGTCAACAGGGTATTTTATTCACTCTGATTTTGACAATAAAGGCAAATGCAATTATTTTAATTTTAATCAGCCTTCTTGCGACATCCAGCATCTTCGAAATTATCCATGGTCTTATACACTTACGGATTCCGGAAAAATTGGTCTTCCTTTTCTTTCTTATCTACCGCTATTCCTGGGTCATATTTGATGAGTATGAAAGGTTGGTCCGGGCAGTGAAGGCAAGGGGATTTAGATTTACTACCTCATTACATACATACCGGACAATCGCCTATCTTGTGGGTAGCCTGCTCGTTAAAAGTTATAACCGTGCGGAAAATTTTTACAGGGCAATGGTCTGCCGGGGATTTACTGGTAGATTCTGGGTACTGGACCACTTTCAATTATCTCAGATTGATATTCTGGGCATTATTTTGTTGACCATAGGTAATCTTGTAATTATATTATCCAAATGGAAGATTCGTATTTAATAAAATTAAAAGGCATTACATTTGGTTATAATGAAAAATCCTTACTTTTCAATGGGCTGAATTTTGTTTTACCTGAGGGCGGTCGCGTAGGCATAACCGGTCCAAATGGTTGTGGAAAGACCACACTATTTAACATTATTATGGGTTTTGTGAAACCTATTGGCGGGATAATTGAAATCGCAGGCGAACAGATAAAGACCGAAAAAGATTTTCAAGGGGTTCGGCAAATTACAGGATTTTTATTCCAAAATTCTGATGATCAGTTATTCTGCCCCAGTGTGAAGGAAGAGGTGGCATTTGGTTCTTTAAATTACCGATTACCAAAAGATGAGGTGGAAAAAAGGGTTAAAGAGTCATTGGAGATCGTTGGGCTTCAAGGATTTGAGGACCGTGCGCCTTACCATCTTTCTGAGGGTGAGAAGAAGAAACTGGCAATTGCGACGATTCTTGCAATGAAGCCCAGGGTATTACTTCTTGATGAACCAACAAATGAGCTTGACGAGTCCGGAGTGAAGAGTGTGATTGAACTTTTGCAAAGTAATAATTTCACATATGTAGTGATCTCTCAGGATTTTAATTTTTTAAAAGAGACAGCGAATATTATTTATACAATTGAAAGGGGAAGATTGAAGGAATTTATCCTTCATTGACAATTTTTAAAAACAGGTCAACAATCTGTCCATCAAGCTGGGTATCTTTTATAGATATTATTTCCTTAATTGCTTCATTTTTTGATTTTGCCCTGCGATAGGGTCTTTCTGAGGTCATTGCATCAAATGTATCAGCAACTGCAATTATCCTTGCCAGTAAGGGAATTTTTTCTTTGTTAAGACCATCAGGATAACCTTTTCCATCCGCCCTTTCGTGGTGTGCATAGACAATATCAAGAATGGGTTGGAATTCACTAACAGTACCCAGTATCTTTTTACCCAGTATAGGATGGTTTATAATATAACTCTTCTCTTTGTTATTTAAAGGTCCTTTCTTATTTAATATACCATCAGGAATACCGATTTTACCTATATCGTGTAAAAGGCAAGCCTGTTTTAAAATTTCCTTGTCAGTTTCTGAAAAATTGAGTTCATCCGCAATTTTTAGTGCGTAATCAAGAACCCGCAATGAATGTCCTGCAGTATATTCATCCTTGGCATCAAGGGTCTTTGCAATCAACTGGACAAATTCTATAAAATTCTTATTTGATTTCGCAATAAGATTTTCAATCTCTTGTTTTGATCTATTCAAGCTGGCAAAAACCATTGAATATTGGGAAAGAAATGTCCAGGCAAAGGTGAACATAATAATAAATATGCCGAAGCTAAATGGATCGCGGATTGTTAATATCAAAGGTTTATTAACAATTGTACCAGCGATATCAATTATACCAGATACAACTGCTACGACAATACCCACAATCATAGGTCGGATATTAAACATCTTTAGTTCATTTTTTTTCACAATTTTTACAACATCATACAAAATGTAAGAAACGAAAATGGTAAGGGCAAGAACCATTAAATATGCGAAGAGACTCTTTGTTGGACTAGGCATACCGGCAAAATTAATAATTTGATCCGTAACAAATAGACTAGTAAAGAAAACTAGGATTATGAGGATTATTGTTATAAGTCTAGTAACCAAGCTGAATGTTTTGGTGTAATTTTTACCAATCATAGTATAGACGAAATGTGGGAAGATATAAAAATAGGAAAAAACGCTGGCGTACATAAATTTATTACAGAAAATGATTAAATTATCCTGCTGATTGAATCCAAGGAAGTAACTGGGTAGTAAATAGCCCGCTCCGCACAAAAAGAACAAACTTGCATAATAAAACTTCCTATCAAACTGATTTTTAAAATAGAGATAAAATAATCCCAGCGATAGTAGCAATACCGCACAAAAGAAACTGAAGGTCAACTGGATAATAAGCATATAATAATTTATAAAATTTTTGACATTTGTCAATAGTTAAAATAGACTTGACTTTAGCATTATTTTGATTAGATTCATATGTGCTTTTTCTTATTTTTTTAATTACTAATTATGATTTTCGGGGAATATGGATACCAAGGTGGTCAATACAGGATAATCAAAAGATTTTCGATATCATTGACAATAATTTCAATCATATCTTTCTACAGCTCTTTGGTAATGGTGAGGCATATTACCCATCAGGAATAGCACCATTTAGAATAACCGATGACCGCTGGTTAAAGGAATTTTTGCACGAAGCGCATCATCGGGGCATAAAGGTTTCTGCCTGGATAAATGTATTCTATTCCTGGGGTTATAGTCCGGTGATAGACAACAAACGACATCCCATAAATTTTGCCCAGGACTGGTATGTTGCTGACAAAAATCAGAAGTCAATTCTTTATTATGATACAGAAGCGCTTAAATCATTAAACATAGAAGGTTATTATCTTGCACCGGCAAACCCGAGTGTCCAGATTTATCTTTTAAAGATAATTGAAGAGATTGTCACCCGATACAATTTTGATGGTGTTCATCTTGATTATATAAGATATCCAAATGGAAATTTTATCTATGATATGCATCTCCGTACCCGATTTCAAAGAAGATATTTTTATGACCCGATAGAATTTGCAAGTGATTCACTCAGAATCAGACTTGGCTTCAACGGTGTTGATGATCTGACTGTGAAATGGTGGGAATTGATAAGCGAAAACCTCACAGAATTTATCGCCCAGATAAAAAATAAGGTAAAATCTATAAAACCTGAATGCCTTGTTTCAGCAGCAGTCAAACCCGATTATATAATTGCCCGCAGTGAATTTTATCAGAACTGGCTTACCTGGGTAAACAATGGTATAGTAGATTTTGTCTGCCTTATGGCTTACACAAATAATATTGAACCAATTATCAATAAGACCCTGAATCGGGTCAATAATCCAGCAAATATCATAATTGGGCTTGGACTCTATACCCGCAGTCCTGAGACAATAAAGAAGCAACTGGAGATAATCAAGAAAACGCCATTTGCTGGTTTTGTATATTTTTCTTATTCACAGGTTAAGGAAAATAGAAAATATCTTGAGTTAATAGAAAATTATTGAATAGATTACAAAAATAAACGAATCGTCTCAGGATATTTTTGAAACAATCCTTTTATCTATTCCATACATTTCCATTTATTTGCCACTCCTTCCCCCTTGACTTCCAATCTTTTTGGGGTATAATATTATTGTTATGGAGGTTTCTGATGCATAAATTCTGGACCCTGCTCTTATTAATTGCTTCAATCGCAGGAGCAGCGCAAAGACCAGGTGCGGTCTTTTTATTGATATGGCCTGGCGCCAGGGCAACGGCAATGGCTGGTGCTTTCTCAGCTATTGCGGATGATGCAACTGCCTGTTATTATAACCAGGCAGGACTGGCATTTATGGATAGACAAAGTATTACACTCCAGCACGCACCGTGGCTATCTGGTTTACACGCGGGAATGTATTATGAATATGCGGGATTTATCAAACCTGTAAAAAATGGTGCCCTGGGACTTAATATAATTTATCTTACCACGGGCGAAACCGATGTCATTGACCCTGATGGAAAATACATTAGTAAGTATACTACTTTTGATATTGCTGCGGGTTTAAACTATGGGTTCAAGATTACACCATCACTTGGCATGGGTGCAGGCTGGAAGTTTATCTATTCATATCTGGTTGCGCCCTGGGTATTTGGAAAGTTACCTTATTTGGGCATAAAGAGTGGTGGCATTGGTATTACCTATGCCTTTGATGCCGGTCTTCTTTATAAACCATTTCAGTTTGGGTCATTAGCGGTTGTCTTACAAAACATAGGACCTAACATAGGTTACACTGAGAGTGGCGCTTCAGATCCATTGCCTTACACCCTGAGATTGGGCTTTAAGATTCAACCTATTAATTCAAGGGTGATAAAGATACTCATTACAGGTGAAGTTACTAAGGTTCTGGTGGGTATGTTCGCCACCCAAGATAACACCTTCTTTGAGAATCTAAAATATGAAATGCAAGAAGCTTGGAAGGGTGCGGGTTTAGAGATAAATTACTTTGATTTTGTTCAGTTAAGAGGCGGTTATTTTTATGATTATGAGGGAAAACGAATAGGGTTCACATTTGGGGGTGGTATAAGGGCTGGTGGATTTTCGCTGGATGTTGGTGTTGATGAGGCAATGTATGACTTCCGTACGACCAACCGCAAATTTTCTCTAAACTACCAATTCTAATCGGAAATCTTTTTTAATAATAAATGATACTTCTCACCGGAGCAACCGGTTTTTTAGGCAAGAATTTTGTTTTTGAGCATACCAAAAAATTACCAATTAAAATTCTTGTCCGTCGAACCTCTGATATCAGCATATTTAAAAACAATCCATTCATTTACATAACCTATGGTAATTTAACTGAAAGTGAAAGTCTTGATTCCGCATTTGATGGAGTTAAAGTTGTCATTCATTGTGCAGCTCGGATTACTGGTCGCAATTTCACGGAATTTTATCGGGCAAATGTGCTTGCGACAATAAATCTGGTTCAGGCAATGAAAAGAAATAAGATAAATAAACTTTTATTTATCAGTTCCCAGTCTGCAGGAGGTCCTGGCAGTCCTGATAAGATTGTGAATGAATTTGACCTTGCCCAACCGATTTCCTTTTATGGATTATCAAAAAAAATGGCTGAAGATATTGTGATAAAATCTGAACTTCAGTATATGATTCTTCGACCCTGTTCGGTTTATGGACCTTATGATTTTGAAATATTAAAGTTTATTAAATTACTAAAAAACAGAGTTTATCCGTTTATTGGTAGTGACAAGAAATATGTAAACTTAATTTATGTGAAAGATTTAACCCGGCTAATGCAAAAAATTGTTGGTGAATCGGTTTTTAAACAGAAAATTTATTATGTGAGTGATGGGGTGTGTTACCAATATGATGAGATCATTCGTGAGATATGCCGGATACTAAACAAATCATATTGTATCAAAATTAACATCCCTGCATCTTTCGCCTTTATTTTTGGTCTGCTAAATGATCTGTTCTTATCTGAAAAAAGGCGTTTAATCGGATTTGATAAGGTGCGCGAAATGTCAAACGATTTTTGGATCTGCCAGGGCACTGAGATTCATAAAGAAATCGACTGGAAACCGGAATACACTTTAAAAATGGGTATGGAACAGACAATAAAGTGGTATAAGGACAATGGTTATCTCAAGTCTTGACCATAAGCCTTTTTTATTTATAATAATATAAGATAAAGATTATGAATAAAAATAAATTTATTCTACAACAGCAGTTTACTGATATAAATAATATTCACTGGTATGCGGTTTATACAAGATGCCATCATGAAAGGGCAACCAATAAGATTTTAACCGATTTGGGTATTACTACCTTTCTGCCTGAAATTCTTGTGTCGAGCAAAAGGCGTGACAGGAAAATTTTGATTAAAAGACCTTTATTCCCAAATTATCTTTTTGTCCAGTTGGACAGGACAAAGGAAAACTGGCTCAAGGTTTACCGTACTTATGGCGTTGTCCGGATCTGTGGCAATGGCAGACCAACACCGATTCCTGATGAGGATATAAATTCAATAAGAATCTTTGTAGAGAGTGACCGGAATATCTATCCCCTGCCATTTCTCGTTGTTGGTTCAAAGGTAAGAGTAGTTTCTGGACCTCTCGCAGGCGCGATTGGTATTTTGACAAAAGAAGACCACAAGAAAAGAAAACTTGTTGTTTCTATTGAATTAATGGGGCAGTCAGTTGCAGTCACCTTGGCGGATGATGACTTAAGACCTTATTAAAAATACCCAAACTACAAAAATCCTAAATACCTAAAACTTAATGATATTTTTTTATGCCAATTTTTTCGTAGACCTCAAACATTGTCGTTTTTGCAATTTCTTTTGCCCTTTGCTGTCCATCTTTTAACACCTCATAGATGTAATCCTTGCCTGTCCGTAATTCCTTTTGTTTCTTTTGGATTGGTGCGAGTTCAGGATACATATTTTCCAGAAGAATTTTTTTACAATCAAGGCAGCCGATTCCGGCGGTTCGGCACTCAGCCGCGCAATAATTTATATCTTTCTCGGGCGAAAACGCCCGATGCATTGTAAATACATTACAGACTTCAGGATTTCCCGGGTCTTGTCTTCTTTTGCGATTAGTATCGGTTACTGCGGTAGCGAGTTTATCCCATATTTCTTCTTTCGTTTCGTCAAGGTAGATACAATTCTCCAGTGATTTGCTCATCTTGTTTACCCCATCGAGACCCAAAATTTTGGTTATTTTGGCAAGTATTTCCTTGGGTTCAGGAAAAGTTTCACCAAAATAACTATTAAATCTTCTAACAATTTCTCTTGTCAATTCAAGATGAGGTAGTTGGTCCTCACCAACGGGAACCGCCGCTGACTTATACAGAATAATATCAGCCGCCATCAACACTGGATAGTCCAATAGACCCATATTAACATAGCCAGGGTTTTGTTGCTGTTTTTCTTTAAATGTCGGTACTCTTGTAAGCCAGGATATTGGTGTTATCGTACTAAGTATCCAGGCAAGTTCAGTATGTTCAGAGACTGTTGACTGGAGCATCAGAATACTTTTCTGAGGATTAACACCGGCAGCAATATAATCAACCGCACAATTAAATACCCTCGCTTCCATCTCCTTTGGTTCAAATGGCACAGTCATTGCATGATAGTCAACAATCCCATAGATACATTGGTAATCATCTTGTAAGGAAATCATATTGCGCATCATACTTACATAATTACCAATATGAAGCCTACCAGATGGCTGAATCCCGCTGAACATGTTTTCTTCGTTCATAATTAATAATATCTAAAAAAAAGTTATAGTCAATAATGTTAACAAATAGAGTTCCTTACCGACCGAAGAATTATTAAAATTCTTTCTGCGCCAGGTCATACCTTTTTCGGCGCATTAATAGGCTATTATAGAGGATAAAAAAAGGCACTGGATGAGATATGATTGCTAGGTGAACATTCACCTTAAATCAATATTGACTTTGGTTTTCTTAAATATATAATATCATGATCTTAAAAATTTTACGATTATATAAAAAAGGCTAAAATGGCTAAATAAAGCAATAAGGCAAAAGAAGGGAGAAAAATGGCAAAAATTTTAAGTGGCACAGAACTTGCAGAAAAGATGCGTCAGGAAATGAAAAACGAGATTGCAGCACTTAAAGAAAAATATAATCTGGAACCTGGATTGGCGGTAATTCTTGTGGGTGATAATCCTGCTTCAATCTCTTATGTAAAAGGTAAGGAAAAGGCATGCGCTGAGGTGGGTATTATGTCACGGGAATATAAATTTGATGCGGATTATAAAGAAGAAGAACTTTTAAAATTAATAGACCAGTTAAATAAAGATAATACAATTCATGGTATCCTTGTTCAACTTCCCCTGCCTGACCATATTAACGAAGAAAAGGTGCTTTATGCAATCAATCCAGACAAGGATGTTGATGGTTTCCATCCTGTAAATGTGGGTAAGTTGATGATTGGGGCGGATTGTTTTTTGCCCTGCACACCCCATGGCATACAGCAATTATTATTGCGTAATGGCATCGAGATTTCAGGTAAACATGTTGTGATTGTGGGTAGAAGCAATATCGTTGGTAAGCCTTTGGCAATGATTCTTATTCAGAAAAAAACTGGCGCAAATGCAACTGTAACAATGTGCCATACCGGAACAAAAAATATGGAAGATTATACAAAACAGGCAGATATCCTTGTGGTTGCAGCAGGCAGACCGCACACAGTAAATAGTGATATGGTAAGAGAAGGGGCGGTTGTCATTGATGTGGGTGTAAACCGAATTGAAGATCCAACAAAGAAGAGTGGATTTAGATTGATTGGCGATGTAGAATTTGACGAGGTGAGTAAAAAGGCGAACGCTATTTCACCGGTGCCTGGTGGAGTGGGACCGATGACAATAACAATGCTTCTCTATAATACAATCATCTCGGCAAAAAGGCATAAAGATATTAAATAAATACTGGTATCAAAAACATTTTTAAAATATATGATTAGATTTAAAACTATTGACTACGATAAGCGAAAGAATGAAATAATAATCCTTGAGCAGACAAAATTACCTGAAAAAGAAGTCTATGTGAGATTAAAGACAATAAAGGATGTTTATAGAGCAATAAAGACATTGCAGGTGCGGGGTGCACCTCTTATTGGAGTCACCGCGGCATATGCGGTTGTTTTATCAGGCTATAAAAATTCACCAGAAAAAGTTCTTCGGGATGCTGAATATTTAAGATCCGCAAGGCCAACTGCGGTAAACCTTGCTTGGGCAATTGATAGAATGAAGCGAAAAATTGAAAAAGGAAAAGAAATCCCCCTTAAATCCCCTTTTAAAAAAGGGGGGAATAGGGGGATTTTGTATAATGTGCTGTTAAAAGAGGCTGAAGAAATCGAAAAAGAAGACAAAGAATCTTGCAAAAAAATCGGAGAATTTGGTGCGCGGTTAATTAAAGATGATTTTAAGATTATGGTTCACTGTAATGCAGGTGCCCTTGCAACAAGTGGTATAGGTACAGCACTGGGTATATTATATACTGCAAAAGAGAAGGGCAAAAGATTTTCGGTTTATTCCTGTGAGACAAGACCGCTTTTACAGGGTGCAAGACTCACGAGCTGGGAATTAACAAAAAATGGTATTGAGACCTATACAATTTGTGATAATATGGCCGCGACTTATGTGCCTGAGGTTGACATGGTTCTGGTTGGTGCAGACCGCATTGTCCTAAATGGTGATACAGCAAATAAAATTGGCACAAGAGGTCTGGCAATAATTGCCTATTATTATGGAGTTCCTTTCTATGTCGCCGCACCCATTTCAACATTTGATTTTAATATAAAATCAGGCGCAGATATTCCTATAGAATGCAGAGATGGAGAAGAAATTGTCTATTTTAATAAAAGATGTATTGTTGCAAAAAAGGCAAAGATATGTAATCCGGCATTTGATGTTACACCTTCAAAACTGATTACTGGAATAATAACCGAAAAGGGTATTATAAAACAACCTTTGAAAAAGTATATTAGAAGTTAGTTGTGAACGTATCTCATTTCGCAACCGAAAGTTGGAAAATGATAACTACATCATATTTAAAACCTTCATCATCTGATTGTGGATAAATCCATTTGTGCCCAAGACTTCTTTACCATAAATATTAAATGGATGACCTTTGAAATCGGTGATCTTTCCCCCTGCCTCATTCAAAATCAATGAACCAGCAGCTTGATCCCAGGGTGAGAGTTTAAGTTCCCAGTAGCCATCAAATCTACCACAGGCAGTATAACATAAATCCAGTGCAGCAGACCCCAATCTTCTTACGGCCTGGGCACGAACACAAAAGTGGGCAAAGTGGTTCAGATTATTCACTTTGCTCTCTCTTATATCATAGGGAAATCCAGTTACTAAAAGACTCTGTCCAAGGTTTCTAGTTTTAGAAACTCGGATTCTCGTACCATTCAGAAATGCGCCTTTTCCTTTTATCGCTGAAAATAATTCTTTTCTTGTTGGATCATAAACAACACCGAGCATTACTGCGTCATTTGCCTCAAGGGCAAGTGAGATTGCCCAGATAGGTAGATTATGGGCAAAATTGGTTGTGCCATCAAGTGGATCAAGGAGCCATTTTATTGGTTTAATTGTATTATGATTAACATTTTCCTCGCTTAAAATTCCATATTCGGAAAAATTTTTCAGGAGATATTTGACAATCATTGTCTGTGCCACATTATCAAACTTGGTAACAAGGTTTACCACACCTTTGTAGGAAATGTATTTTTTCTGACTAGAGATTCGATGGATATAATCGCCAGTATGAACAACAATCTTAATGACCCGGCATAATATTTTATTTAAATCCATCAGGAATGACCCTTATTACGATTTTTTAATATCTTTTCTGGTTCAAGCATTGGCTTTATCTTTTCTGCCTCTTTTTGAGCCAGTTTTCCATATTTTGATTCTCTATCGATCATTATACACTTTTCAAAATATTCAACTGCCTTATGGAACTCATACCTTTTTAATTCAGCAAGGCCCAGGTAATAAGAAACCTCCTGTAAATTAGAACCAAGCTTCAATGCCTCCTCAAAGAATTTTATTGCATCAATAATCATCTCTCTTTCGTAATAAACCAGACCCAGGTAGTAATTGGCATAGAGCCTTGCCATTTTATCTTTTGTCTGTTTTGCAACTTTAGTTAAATGTTCAATTGCTTCACCCCAGATTCCCTTTTTGTAGCAGATAAATCCTAAATTATTTAAAGCAAATGGATTGCCGGGTTCAATCAAAAGGACTTTTTGAAAGTATAGCATTGCCTCATCATATAACTCTTTGTTCATCAAGCCAAGGCCGATTAAACCCAGACCACGCAGATTTTTCGAATCAATATCAAGAACTTTTTTCAAAATATTTATTGCCTCATCATATTCTTCCATAACTATCAAATTCCATGCACGGTCAAGAAGCGTGGCAATATCAAGTTCTGGGGAGGTTCGTGCCTTGATGAATGAATAGAAGCGGTCCATATCAACATGGCTTGTTTTCCTATTGCGGAAATCCTGGGCAAGTCGGTGTAATTCATCCTGTGCCTGATTAAGATATTTTATTCCATTTACAATATCAATGTATAATTTTTTTATTAATTCCTTAATGATCTTATCTTTTTCTGGTGTATACTCTTTTACCAATTTAGTAAGTTCGTTTATCTGGTGCTTGATTTCTTCAATCATAACTGGGTAAGTTCAGTCAGTTTATTTACGATTAAGTGCAGAGGTAATACATAATCAATAGCACCAGCATCTATTGCGGATTGAGGCATACTGGCAATTGTTGCCTCAGAGGGTTCCTGGGCAATTGTTAAACCACCCTTTGACTTGATCTTTATCAAACCAGCTGTTCCATCGTGTCCCATTCCCGAAAGAACTATGCCCAGCGTCTTATCTTTAAAAACCTCAGCCATTGATTCAAAAAGCAGATCAGCGCAGGGTTTTAATCCATATCTTGGTGGTTCATCAGTCAAAATAATCATTTGACCGGAGGGGTGAATTCTGATATGATTACCACCCGGTGCGATAAATACTGTATCCCACAATAGGGGTTCACCATGTTTCGCTTCCTTTACTGAGAGACTTGATTTTTCATCGAGATGTATTGCCAGACTTGCGGTAAAGAATTTTGGCATATGTTGAACGACGATAATTCTATAACCTGCTTCACTGCTTAACGAAGATATTAAAAAATTTAACGCCTTAACGCCACCAGTGGATGCCGCAATGCCGATTATATAATCAATCTTCTTTATTACTGGTTTAATTTTGGGGATGTGCATGATCGGTTTAAGGTTTGCCCGGGCAACTCCCTTTAGTTTTAAGATCAATTCTTCTTTAAAATCATAAAGATCGATAGAAATAGGACCGCATGGTTTTGGAAAAAAATCTACGGCGCCCAGCTGGAGCGATTTTATCGTAATATCTGCACCCTGCCGGGTATGGGCAGAGAGCATCAAAACCGGTATAGGGTTAATAGTCATAACCTTCTGTAAAAGAACAAGCCCATTTTCACCCGGCAATTCAAAATCTAAGGTAATGACATCAGGCTTTAACTTGTTAAATTTTGCCCATGCCTCGTTAACATCACGGGCATAGCCACACACTTCAAATTCGCCTGAGGACTGGATAATATCACCTATCACCCTTTGCATCAAAACAGAATCTTCTACAATCAAAACTTTCTTCTTCATCTAAATAATCTTTTCTCCATGGCGATAAGACTTTATCAATACATCGCCGGTATTCAAGTTGAAAAAAATTGTTCTGCCCCAATTTCCACTCACATCCTCAGCGATTAAAGAGATTGAAAATCTTTTCAATTGTTCCTTGGTTTCAGCTATATTCCTCTGGCCAATTGAAGTTTGTATTAAATCACCGAACATTGTTGAGCCGCCCGCAATTTTTGCAATAATCTGTTTTTTATCGATACCTCGGGACATAAACTGTTTTATCAGCTCTTCAATTGCACCTTTGGGGTGTTTGAAACTACCATCCGCACCGTGGGGTAGAAGAATATGGGCAAGACCTCCGGTTTGAGTTGTAGCATCATAGAAAGTTAATACTACACAGGAACCAACACCATATGCGGATAGAATGACATCGCCTTGAGCAATCTTTATTTCGCCAATGCCGATCTTCTGTTCAATTGCCATTTGTTTTGAGAAAAGATTGGTTCATATCAATTTCCGACTTTTTGATATACCCGTTCAGAACGGCTGACAATATCAAACAACCTTGCCTCAGGAATTCCGAGAAGCAATTCAACTTTACCAATAACAAGATAACCACTGGGCTTTAGATTTTCATAGAATTTACGCACGAGCATTGATTGGGCATTGCGGTCCATATAGATTAAAACATTACGACACATAATCAAATCACACAACTCAAATGGAAAATTATCAAAAAGGTCAAGGTGGACAAACTGGATAATCGATTTGAGATTATCCTTTATTCGATAGCCATCATTACTTTTTTCAAAGTATTTTTCAATATATAATTGAGGTGTATATTGAAATACTACTGAAGGATAGCTACCGTCTTTTGCTTTTATCAATGCGTGATCATCAATGTCGGTTGCATAAATAATAACCCTTTCTAAAACTCCTGATTCAGCAGCAATTATTGCCAGGGAATAAGGCTCTTCACCTTGCGCACAACCTGCACTCCAGATAATAATCTTTTGATTTTTTGCAAATCTTGGCAAAATTTCATTCTTTAAATAATCAAAGGTTTCTGAATTTCTAAAAAAGTATGATAATTTTATCGTAAGGGTATCGAGTAATCTTTTAAATTCGTCAGGATTGTTAGTTAGGTAATTATAATATTGTGAAAATTCAGAGAAACCAAGGGCACGCATACGAACTCTGATGCGACGGGTAAGCGGTTTTTCTTTGTAACTTCCGCATTTAAACCCGGTTCTTTCTTCAATAAGTTTTATCAAATTTTGAAAATTATATTCCACGAGATTTCTTGAGTAATTCAATATTCTGGGTTATGAGTTGTTGCTTAGGGTTCATACTTTTTGCTTTTTCCCAATAATTTAAGGCGCCATCGGCATCGCCTAAACGCATAAGAATATTTCCTAATTTAAACAGAATTTCCCAGTTTTTTTCTTCATCAGGAATTTTTTCATACAATTCCTTTGCTGCACCCAAAATTTGTGACTCATAATAAAAATCGGCGAGATTACGGCAGATATCATAATTTTGAGGTTCGTCATTTACTGCCTGGCGATAAGCCCTTTCTGCCTCCTCAGGTAAATCAAGCGCTTCATAAACGACTGCCAGATTATTTTTGAAGACCGCAAGGCGAGGGAATTTATTTATACATTCTTTCAAAAAATCTACCGCATTCTGCATATCATTAGATTTTATATAGATTAAAGAAAGATAAACATAGGGGGTAATATATTCAGGTTTTTTCTCAATGATTTGTTTAAAGATGGTTTGGGCATTTTCTATTTCCCCCTTATTGAATAACGCAATGCCTAAATTGCAACTTATTCTGGGGTTATCCGGTGATGCCTCCAGCGCCTGATTAAGATTAATAAGTGATTCATCAAATAACTTCAGGTTATTATAAATATACGCCAGATTGTTTAAAATTGAAGGATTTTTTTCTATGCTTGCTGCTTTAAATAAAAATTCTTGTGCCTTAGCCAAATTATTTCTTTTTATTTCAATGAGTCCACAATACATAAGTGCCTCGGGATTATTGGGTGCGATTTCCAATATCTTATTAAACTCCCTTTCTGCTTCATCAAACATCCCGGTTTTGAAAAAGGCAAAGCCAAGATTTTTATATTCGGTGATATCACCAGTAGTTTTCTTGGCGAGTTCGGTTTTTTCAGGTTTTTCAACGATACCGGCGGAAATTAAAGCATAGATTGTGCGACAGGTCTCGAAGAAATCAAATTCTGAAAGTTTAAGGATATCGTCAATTGTGCGACTTCCCTCAATAAGTGTCAAAATTTTCTCTTCTTCATTAGTTAATGGAACATCCCCGTGGTCTTTTTTTACGGCTAGCACAGTCTCAAACGGGGGTAACCTTTTTTCAATCTTCCGCCATTCATCAATACGCCGGGCACCTTCAAGAAGTAATTCCTGGGGTGATAGTTGAACCAGAAATTCCTCACTGCCCGGCAATAGGTCGGCTTCAAAATTGAAATAACCAGTTTCCCATGTAAGCATAGTGAAGATTGTTTCTGCAATTTGATTTGCCAGTTCGTTTTCTAAAATTTCTTTGGTAATATATCCTTTCTCTATCAGTATTTCTCCCAGTCGTTTATTGGTTCGGCGTTGTTCTTCAAGTGCTGATTTCAAGGTGACTTCATCAATATTCTGTTTACGGAGTAACATGTCACCTAACCGATCTTTACGATTTAAAAGTGTAGCATAAATAATCTTACCGTCTTTGATAAAGATATTTCCAAAGTTTTTGCCATCGGTTACAGAGAGACACCCTGACCTCAAGGAATAACTCAAAAGTTGGATAACATCAGGCAGGGTTGCTTCACTTAATGAACCTTTAATAGCCATTTATTCCTTCTTAGTTAATGGTTCATAATTCTCTTCCAGTAATTCATCAATAATCTCCTGAATAAGCAACCTCTGTTCTTTCATTCTCTTAAGTGGTTCTTCAACCGAAACTGGTGGTTCGGATACCGCGGCCGGTTCAATGGTTTCAGTTATTTCTAATTGTTGAGGTTCTGGTGCTTTAATTTCTACTGCTTCAGATACAGGTTCTACTACCTCAGATACAGGAGGAGTGACTTCTTCACCGGGCAGACCCAGACTGACAATTTCTCGGCCCGGTGGCACTTCGGGTGCAACTGCCGGTACTTTTAAATTATTAATAAAATCGTCAATTTCATTAAAGTTTTTAAATTGAGGTATTCCTTTACTCTGAAGGTCCTCAAATTCTTCAGGGGCAAGTTTTAAACTGAGAATGGTCTTTGTTATATCAGGGTCTGGTTCATTTAGCGTGGCCTCAACACCAAATTCAAAAATGAGTTTTTCATTCTCGGTAAATTTGACATCCTGAGTAAATGGTTCGGAAAATATGAATACCGCGCACTCCCGTTTTATAAAATCAAGAATAATTTCTATATATTCATTCCGCAAGTTTTCTTCTATTTGAAGGATTTTATGAAAATTATCAATCAATAATGCATCTTTATTACTTATGCTCTTTTGCAGTTCGGTTAATGCTTGAGTAAAATCTAAGACTACTGAGTCATACCCTTTTATCTTCAAATCTTCATATATTGCTTGACAGAGAAAGGTTTTACCAGTTCCAGATTGCCCCATAACTACATATGGGTTAAATTTTTTACCTAAATTGGGCGATATTGTTTTTTCATAAAGTGCAATTGCAGTTCTGTTACATTCACTAACAAGATAATCTTCAAAAGGTTTCTTCTCTTTACCTTTGAGTTTTTCTTTTATTATTGAAAGCAAATTTCCGATTTCTTCAATCTTGTCCGGTGAAAAGAGCATGGTTTCTATCTTCATTGCCTCTTCGGGAAATTTTGATACATCAATAGCACCAAATTCTTTCTGCAGTTCAATCAACTTTTCAATTTTTTTGATAAATGTGTTATAGGCATTGGCAAGTGGTTCAATGTCACCCTCAAGCAATGGTTTTAATTCAGATGTATCAAATCCTTTCATTTCCCAGATATAAATCTTTTCTTTATACTCACTATGCGGGTCTTTTTTCTCGGAAATTTCAGATAAGACTGCATCCGCACTCTTTTTTAGTTCCTCGACAAGCGAGGCAACAGGACTATAAATTCCGCGTGGATAAAATTCCTTTAAAATCAAACGAACCGTATTTAAATCAAATGTGATATTGCCTAATGAAGCGTAGGCGACGAGTCTATTTAACATACCATCAATCGTTCGAAAAGACCCTGCAGAAAGCTGGGTGAGTTCAAGGGCAATATCATCAGGAATAATTATTCCTCTTTCCTCAGATTTCTTTTTTATGAAGTCAACCAGTGCCATTTCTCTTGGTGTTTGAAGATCACAGACCAAACCGCCTTCAAGACGGGATATAAGTTTAGCACTTAAATTCTTTAATTCACGTGGTGGCACATTTCCACAAAAACATAATTGTTTATTCTTTGATATTAATATATCAACCATGGCAAGCATTGAGTCCTGGTATTTTTCATTAATTCTATTTATATCGTCAACAAATATCGCCGAATCAAATTGACTTGTGCTTTGCAAATAGTCTTCAAATTCTTTAGGTGTAAAGAGCAAGGCTGGTTCTTTTTTGGTTAATTCACCATGCAATGCCCAGAGAAAATAGGTCTTACCATAACTGCCTGTTGAATATACATAAAGGGGATTAAAGATCTCTCCAGGAAATTGAATAATCTTCTGCGCTGCCATAAATGCCACTTTGTTACCTTCGTATACATAAAAGTTTTCAAAGTCTACTGTTTTTTTAATCATATTGCCTTCAGAATACTTTTCACTCCTCTTGAAAATTCTTCAGATGCAACCTTAACAACCCCTGGAATTGTTCGGTCATCAAAGAGAGAAACCAGCAGATAATTTCCATCAAGAGAAACATAATAAACACTTGCCCTGCCACCTTCCTGTAAGAGTTCATAGAAATTTTTCTCACCAATAATTCGTGCCAGTTCCATTGTGGAATTAAATATATTACATGTAAGTGCTGCAATAGTAAAGACATCAAATGAACGGGTAAAGCCCCTTTGAACCAGGAGGTGTCCCGCATTGGTTATCAATATAGACCACACGACATTTGCCTGGGCAAAGAAATCATTGATTAACTTCTCCAGTTTTTCAATTTTTTCAGTTGTTAAAGTAATTGTCGTAGCAGCTTCTTTCATAGTAAATTATAATCAAAATTTTCAGAAAAGTCAATATAAATTTTAGGTTACTATTTTATCCTTTTTAATCGCGCGGCAAAGATGCCATCGGTGTTATAAAAACCCGGCAAAATTTTTAGATATAAATCAGCACTGGTTACAAAATCTTTCGCCGTTTCTATCACAAAATTCTCGTTGTTTTTAAGGAATCTATCTATAACCTCTTCATTCTCACGCGGCAGAATACTACAGGTTGAATAGACAATTGAACCACCAACCTTTAAAAACTTTGATGCATTGGATAGTAGATTTAACTGGAGATTGGACAATCGGGCAAGCACCTTTTTATTCACCCTTTCTTTCACTTCGGGTCTTTTGGCAATTACCCCCGAATTTGTGCACGGTGCATCAACCAGCACTTTATCAAAATCAGTGACCATATAACGCTGGCCATCAGCAAGGACATAGTTTATGATAGATAGTCCCAATCTTTCGGCATTTTCTGCAACCAGTTGGAGACGAGCGCTGCTGACCTCACAGGCGATTATGATCCCCTGATTCTTCATTATTTCTGCAATATAAGTTGTTTTACTGCCAGGCGCTGAACACACATCTACTATCCGTTCTTTAGGCTTTGGGTCTAAAAGACGGCAGATCATACCCTGTGCCTCATCATGGATTGAAATCAATCCCTGTTTTAATAAAGAATTATTAATGAGTGTTCCCAGACGATTTATCCTGCGGAACTCATAAAGCCAGTTTGCCGGTTTTGGTTCAATACCCATTTCTTTCAATTTTTCTTCAACTATTTCTGGATTCGCCTTTAACATGTTGATCCTAATATATGGAGTAGGTCGATTTTTAAAGGATTCAATAATTTTTTCCCCTTCAACCGGATAAGCTTCAATTATTTTGCGCAGGACCCAGACCTGGGGTTCGCGCATTGATTGAACCTTTTTATTCCGAATAACACCCCTCAGGACAGCATTAATTAAAGATTTTTCTTTTACACTCCTGCCCATATTCACGGCTTCATTGACCACGGCATAAACCGGTATCCGATCTAGAAATAGATATTGATATACCGCGATGCGCAGAATATTTTTTAATAACGGTTCAGAAGCATTGAAGTCTCCAATAAAGGTTTCTTTTATGATCTGGTCAATCTCTTCGCGATGGCGCAGGGTTCCGAAGGCAATTTCATTCGCCAAAGCGCGGTCGTCATCGGACAATTCATCTTTTTCAAAAATTTTTCCCAGAGCAACCTTGAGATTAGTACCCTCATCTACTTCACAAAGTGCACTTAAAGATGCTTCTCGTGCATTCATTTATCAATCCTTTCTGCAGTTTTTATCCGAAATCCATTTATAAAATCTTGTGCGGTTATTGACCGACGGTTCTCTGGTTTCAACATTTTTATAATTATTGAACCACTGCCCGTACCGACGTATAATTTTTTATTTTCAATAAAGAAGGTGCCTGGTTCAATTTTTTTATCGCTCAACTCCGCTTCAAGGATAATTAATTCACTATTTCGGAAAATAGTTCGGGCACCGGGGTTTGGACTGAGGGCACGAATCAAATTATGTATTTTTTCACTTTTATCTGACCAGTTGATGAACATCTCTTCTTTTTTTATTTTTCCGGCATAGGTTATATCAGTTTCATTCTGTGTAATCAATGTATAATTATTCGTTTCAATGTTTTTTATTGCATCAATAATTATTTCGGCGCCGAGTAAAGCCAGACGATGTGATAATGAGCCATAAGTTTCATTGTCATAAATCGCCAGTTCTTTTTTCATCAGAATTCTGCCGTGGTCAATTTTTTCATCCATAAAAAAAATTGTAATACCGGTAATCTTTTCTCCTGCCATTATCGCTCTTTGAATAGGCGCGGCACCACGATATTTTGGCAGGAGAGAGGGATGGATATTTATTCCGCCGAATTTTGGAACTTTGAGTAGTTCATTGCTGAGAATATGTCCATAAGCAGATAGCACAAATAGATCGGGTTTAAGTTCCGATAGCATTTGGATAAATGCTGGATCGTTTGGATTTTCAGGGTCAAATATTTTTATACCTTTATTCATTGCCCATTTTCCAATCTCGGGTATTTCAACTTTTAAACCCCTACCTTTTGGTCTGGGTTTTGATATTACGGCACCAAGTAATTCATAGTGTTCAGAAATTTTCTGGACTATGGACAGGGAAAAATCAGTGGTGCCAAAAAATATAATTTTCATTCTGTCTTTAGATTTGAAAGATACTGGTCCAGTTTTTCTTTTTCTTTCTCGTTAATATAATCAATAAAAAGAATACCATTTAAATGGTCGTATTCGTGCTGGATTGCCCTTGCCACAAGTCCGTCTACTTCAATAATTATCTTCTCATTATATAGATTTTGATAATGGAGGATAATATGTTTAAAACGGGGAATATGGAGAAATAATCCGGGGAAACTGAGACAACCTTCCTCATCTTCTACAGATTCTTCCTGTTTAATTATCTGGGGATTAATAACAATGATTGGTTCGGGTTTATCCTCGCAGGGTTTTAGATTTATTGTAAATAATTTCCATAAATTATTAACCTGATTTGCTGCTAGTCCTACGCCGTCGTTTTCCAGCATTGTTTTTATCATTAATTCAGCAAGATCAAATATCTCCCTCGTTATCTTATCTACGGGTGCTGCTTTTTGCCTTAGCACTTTTTTTGGATACTTAATTATCATCATAAAATTTATTTCCTCAAAATTTAAGATTATTGCATATTAAAAGTTCGCTTCTCTACATTCGATATTGGACTTGTATTATTTACATTCGACATTTTTTATTAACTTTTTCTAACTACTTTACTTACCTTCCTTACCTTCCTCCATTGACCCGATTTTAGATAGAATATGACTTTTATCAATATCTACCTTTACACCGTCAGCAATTACGAGATTTATAATATTCTCCTTAATATTAGCGATGGTTCCATATATTCCTGAAGAGGTAATTACACGGTCTCCTTTTTTCAGAGAATTAAGTAATTGCTGATGGTGTTTCTGCCTCTTCTGTTGGGGAAGGATGAGCAGAAAATAGAAGACCACAAATATAAGAATTAACGGTAACAGACTAAAAATCGGATTGCTCTGGGATTGTCCTGATGTTTGGCCATATAGAAATTCCATTAGTTTACTCCTTTACCATTTAATTATATCTAATTTTAGACAGAAGTCAATATGCCTTTGTTAAGTACTATAATTCTCGCCGACCCTCAAATGCCCGCAGGATTGTTGTGCCATCAGCCAGTCCGAGGTCACTACCCATTGGCAAACCACGGGCGATTCTTGTAACTGTGACATTTAACGGCTTGAGTAATTTTGCAATATATAGTGCAGTTACATCACCTTCAGTTGTGGGATTTGTGGCGATGATGACTTCACTCACATTTTGGGATTTTATCCTTTCTAAAAGACTATTGATGCGCAAATCTTCAAGGCTAATATTATCAATCGGTGATATCGCACCATGTAAGATATGGTATAAACCTTTATACTCACCAATCTTTTCTATTACCATAACATCAGCAGGTTGTTCCACAACGCAGATCTGTTCCTTATTCCGGTTCACTGCAGAACAGATTTCGCAGGGGTCTGTCTCCCCAAGATTATGGCAGATTGAACATTCTTTTAATTCAAGCCTTGCTTTTAAGATTGCATTAGTAAGTTCCCTTACCTGGGAGACGTCCATCTTCTGAAGATAGAAAGCCAGACGCTGGGCAGTCTTCCTGCCGATGCCTGGAAGCCACTGGAGTTTTTCAATCAAGTTATTTAATAGGGGCATAGAGGATTTTAGCCAGAAATTGTTTAAAGTCAATGCGTTTTTTAGAACTTCTTCTTGACAAAACAATAATTTTGACCTATAATCCAACGTGTTTTTCTGGCTATTTATTTTAATTGGTAATGAGATAGGACAGGATTCAACAGTTGTTGATTCAATTAAGAAATATGAGGTTCCTGAGATTGTGGATTTTACCCGGACGAGTGTGTTTGATAATTCATTGGATCAGACATGGGTTATTGAACCCATTCTTTTTTTTACTGGTTTTAAAGAGTTTGTCTATTTTACTCCCTATCTTACTAAAGACAAGGGTTATGCAATTGATATGGTAAGCCCATATCCTGTAGAAATATTATTGCATTCCCATCCCCTGAATGATTATTTAATAGAGCACTTTAATTTTGTGTCATTGCCGATCAATTTTTTAAATCCTATAAAATTAAACAAAGGGTCCGTAGAAAATTTCAATACCCTGGAGATTAATACTAAAGTGAATACTTATGATGAACCCTATTCTTATCTTTATTTTACTATGTTCGGCGGCAACACCATATATAATCTTGATTTTACGCGTGCGATAAGCAACGACGCAGGTTTTTATTTGAGTGGCTTATATTCCAGACAGTATAAAAATTCTGACCAACTTTATCTTCGCACCAATGCTGGTTATGCAAATTTTTACTACAATCAATTCGTCCCGTCACGCGTTGATGTTATCATCACAAACAACAATTATGATACATTGTCGACTATAGATTTTAGCGACATTACTATAACTGCGGGAAATGATTTTTATAAGATTGCTCTTTTCAGAATCGAAAATAAACTCGAATACCTTGATACACTCAGCAGTTCAAATTTTAAAAACCGATTGACAACATATGGAACAAACCAGCGCGTCCTGTTTTCTTTTAAGAATTTTGAAAATATCTTTGGCCTTGATGCCGCAACAAGCAGTTTCAAATATGATATCAGCGGTTCTCAGAATAATAATAATTTAGAATTTTATCAAAGAGTTAATTATAATATACATCGCCTAACAGTGGGTCTGGGTTATCAAATAAACGATGAACCTGATAAAAACATATATTTCAATTCACAGACAAGGTTAAAATACGACATTTTTGATAATTTCAAAATCTTCGGTCGACTGAATCTATTTCATAAAAGAGCTAATTTTGTAGCACTATACGGTAATGAAAATGTGCTTAATAAAAAAATTAATATCATTGGTAATCCTAATATAAAGGATGAAAAATACTTTCACAAAGAAATTGGTTTTCAGATTAGAAACTCAATGCTGAGTTTCTATCATTCCGCAATTACGAATCAAATTGTATATCGCAGAGATAGCACTAACTATTATTCTGCAGTTAATATTGACCAAAGTGAAATTGTTGGTTTTGAAAGTTTTTTTGAAATACCAGTCTGGAAATGTTTTTCTGCGGGCGGTGTATTCAATTATTTGCTAAAAGCCGAGTCATCTTCAACCTTTCCGAAAACGAATTTAAAATTCTGGTTGAACTGGCAGAGAAAAACCGAGCGTTCGGTAGTCTGCTTTTTTACAAGATTCAATTATACCGCTGAGAGAAATGACTTGGCAGGTAATCACTATGTTCAGTTCTGGACAATTTCACCGGGGTTAATGGTTAAATTCATTACCTTGAGATTAGGTATGATTCTTGATAATATGTTGGACAAAAGAGCGGCTGATTTTCCTAATATGGAAAGTGGTTTTAGTTTAGAAATTAAATGGGAATTCTGGGATTGAAATGTTTGTTCTACGGATTGATGACCGATTGATTCATGGCCAAGTTGTTGCTGGCTGGGCACGACCCTTGGGAGTCGAAGAATTGATAATTGCATCTGATACAATTAGCAAGGATGCCTGGGCGTGTAATGCCTACAGACTTGCTGTGCCCGAAAATATCTGTTTTTACTGTTTTGATATTGAGAGTTGTGCCCAGCACTTGAAGAACGTAATGGACAAAAGGCGCGTTATGATTGTAGTGGAAAAGGCTATAGATGCCTATAATCTCATAAAAAATGGTTTGAGAGCAAATGAAGTTTATATTGGAGGTTTGGTTTATCGTGAAGGGGCACGTTCAATTGCACCCTTTATCTATCTTACTCTCGAAGATATTGAGGCGCTGGTAAAATTGCATGAATTGGGTATTAAGATTATCGGTAAACAACTACCCAATTCTCAACCTATCGATGTAATAAAAAAACTTACAGGAGTTTAAATGGTTAGACTTGCATTATACATCCATAACCATCAGCCCGTAGGCAATTTTGATGAAGTATTTCAATTTGCCTATGAGCATTCTTATCTCCCTTTGATTAAAACATTGTTAAAATATCCCTCAGTAAAATTTGGTCTTCACAATTCAGGGCCTTTGTGCGATTGGTTATTAAAAAAACATCCTGAATATTTTGATTATTTAAAAGAAGCTGTAAAAAATAATCAGGTAGAAATTCTGATTTCTGCATACAGCGAACCAATTCTTTCTTTAATTCCTTCCAAAGATGCAATTGAGCAGATTAAATACTTCAAAGAATATATTTATAAAATGTTTAATTATGAGACGTGTGGTTTGTGGCTGACCGAACGAGTCTGGGAACCGGGATTAATCCCATTGATTGTAGAAGCAGGTCTTGATTATACACTTCTTGATGATACCCATTTTCTCTACGCTGGTCTGAGCAATGATGAATTGAATGCCTATTTTATTACCGAAGATAATGGCAAAATTCTAAAATTATTTCCAATCTCAATGAAGCTGCGCTATTTAATTCCCTTTCATCCAGTTGAAGAAGTTCATCGCTATCTTAGGGAAGAAAATGAGAGATGCAATAATGTATTAAGGGTACTTGGTGATGATGGTGAAAAATTTGGCGTCTGGCCCGGTACTTATACTTGGGTTTATAAGGAACAATGGCTGGAAAAATTCTTGAACTTTTTAAATAACGAAAAATGGATTAAGACTGTTCACTTAAGGGAGGTTATTAAATCTGAACCACCTGCAGGTAGAATCTATATTCCGACTGCTTCATATGAAGAAATGGGTGAATGGGTTTTGCCCCTTAAGGCTGGTAAAAATTATGTTGAATTGAAAAGGACCCTGGACCATAAATATTATCACCTTGTGCATGGTGGTTATTTTAAAAATTATCTTAGCCGCTACCCTGAGGCAAATTTAATGCACAAGCGTATGCTTTATGTATCAAATAATATTAAAAAAGATGATATTTCTGCCAAACTCAGTTTATGGCGTGGTGAATGTTCCTGTGCTTACTGGCACGGTATATTTGGTGGTCTATACTTGCCCCATTTAAGAGAGGCGGTGTATCGTAATCTTATTGAGGCAGAGGCGCATAATATTAAAACTGGTATTGAAAATTTTGATATTGATATTGATGGCAATGATGAGCTTGTTGTGAATACACTATATTGTTTCTGTATCATTAAGAAGGATATCGGAGGATTTATAGAAATTGATGACCGGCATCGTGGTGTTAATATCTTGAACTACTTGGGAAGGACAAGAGAGAAATATCACGAATTGATTCCTCAATCGACCAGCGATGAAGAAATTAAATCAATTCATGAGGTTATCCGCGTTAAAGGTAAAGACCTGGACAAATTTCTAATCTATGATAAATATGAAAGGGCGTTTGGCATAGACTACCAACTTGATACGATTCCAACAAGAGAAAATTTTTATCGCCAGGAAAATCTTGGTGAGATTATCCGATATACATTGAGAGAATTTAAACCGTTTGAATTTTCTTGGCAGAGTGAGACTATAGATTTAAAAAAGACGATCAAAATTGACAATACGACTCCGATGATAGAATTCATTTATCAGGGTGAAATCCAAAATTTAGGCGTAGAATTTTCTTTAGGAATTTTCAACGCCAATCTTAAAATAAATGGTAAGCATAATCTTTATGAACTACAGGAAATTTCTGATTCGCAGAATTTCAGCATAGAGGGCGATAATTTAAAACCGATTAAATTCAGCACGACAGAAAAATTTAGATTACTTTCATATCCAATTGAAACCATTTCATCATCTGAGTCAGGATTTGAGAAGATTTTTCAGGGATTCTCTATTTTGCTTATATTTTCAAAGCTACCGATAATCAAAATAGAATTATGACGATACTTGGACTCTCATTGCTTGGTGCTATTATTCTGCTCGATAAATATGCAATCGGTGAATTTGGTATATCACAACCAATCATTGCCGGAACCATAATCGGTGGATTAAGTGGCGATATAAGAACAGGAATATTTATTGGTGCGTTATTCCAGATGATTTTTCTCGCAAATTTACCCATTGGACGAGATGTTCCGCCTGATGCCCAGGGCGCAGGTATTGCTGGATGTGGTTCTTATTTTATTTTAAAGCAGATAAACCAAGCAGAACCCAATCTCATAATTATTTTTCTTGTTGGTATACTTGCCTCAATTTTAGGTAGCTTTTTTGATATATTTGTGCGACATATAAATGAGCAGCTGTATTATCGTTTTTTACGTAATAACTCTCGGTTATATCTTTATCATTTTTTAGGCATTCTGACCTCATTTTTAAGGGGCATGGTATTACTTTTAGCATTATTCGCAATTGTTAATATACTACGGTTTCCAATTATTACTGAATCAGTTAACAAAGAATTTTTAATGATAATTGTGGTGTCATTAAGTATTGCTAATGGCATATATCTATATCTGAGGAAACAATCTTTTTATTTTCTAATTATTGGAGCATTATGCACCTTGGCTTTTTTCGTCTTATAAAATTATTTTTTGCCAGTCTTTTTTTGCAATGTTCCTGGTCCTTTTATTCAATGCAGTCGTTAGGTTTCTTATTCAACGCGATGACAGGATTAGATAAAAATAAACATGATACATTATTACAATATAGTCGGGTTTTTTTCAATACCCATCCGTATATGGTTGGATATATCATTGGGGCGGTATTGAGGGCGTATGAAAAAGGAGAAGACCCTAAAGAAGTAAAAAAGTATATAATGGTTGGACAGGCAGCCTTTGCATCTGCCGGTGATACGCTGTTCTGGCAGACCATAAGACCCGCATTATTACTACTAGCAATTATAATTGGTTTGAAATACGGAATTGCTGGACCGTTAATTTTTCTCTTCCTCTACAATGTAATCCATTTATACCACCGCGCCTATGGTTTTTCTGCTGGATATAAACAGGGTTGGGATATTATTTACATCCTTAAAACCAAAAAATTTACCATGACGCAGAAATTATTTGAAGAATTAGGTGCTTTTTTGGTTGGGTTGGTGCCTAGTGTTCTGCAAAAAAATTATAATCTTCTTTTTTTAATACCATTGGGAGGAATTTTTCTCTTATTTTTATGGAAAAAGATTGCGCCAATGCTAATCTTGACTTTTATCTTTATTTTGATAATAATTAATCTGCTTTTAGGAATATGATAAAAGAGATAATTACAATATTGAATGAAAATGGTCTTCATGCCCTGCCTGCATCGCGTTTTGTTAAACTTGCTGAGAAATTTAGCAGTAAGGTAGAACTGGTAAAGGATGGGGTAAGGGTCAATGGTAAATCCATTATGGGAATTTTGACCCTTGCCTGTGAAAAGGGCGCAAAGGTTACATTAATCTGCAATGGCAAGGACGAAAAAGAGACCTTCGCTGCCTTGAGACAGATTCTGGAGGGTCAGGACTGATGCCCAAAGAAAAGATTCTACACGGCATTCCCGCATCAAAAGGTATTGCCTATGGCAAAGCATTTATTTATGAGATAAAAAAAACCGAAATTTTTCAGACGCCAATCTTGTCAGTATATTTGAAAGAAGAGGTTGCAAGATTTGAGCGGGCAATAGAAAAGACAAAAGAAGAACTAAAAAAAATTAAAGAACAGATTAATCGGGAAATAGGCGAAGATTTTGGACAGTTTCTTGATGCCCAGATTATGATGCTTGGAGACGAATCAATAGTTGAAACAGTTAAACAACGGATATTTGATGAGAAGAAGAATGTGGAATATATTTATAACGAAGTAACAGGTGAATATGCAAAAAAGCTCGGCGAAAGTAAGAATGCCTATTTCAAAGAAAGGGTTGTTGACATATATGATGTTGGAGAAAGGGTTTTAAAAAACCTTCTGGAAATATCACAGACGTCGGTTCTTGAGGCACCATCGGGTTCGATTGTTGTAGCCCGGGATATACCACCTTCGGAGGCAACACTGATAAACCCAAAGAATGTTATCGGTATTGCAATGGAATTAGGGGGCAGAACATCGCATACCGCTATTACAGCCCGTGCCCTTGAGATACCAGCAATACTCGGTATTGGTGAACTAATGGGCAAGGTTCAGAATGGTGATGATGTAATTGTTGATGGTGAACGTGGTATTGTAATAATCCACCCGAGTGCAGGAAGAGTAACTTATTATGAAACCCAGCAGAAGAAAACCCAGCAACTGGAAAAGGCATTATTACCAGTATGTGAACTATCCCCAGAAACAAGGGATGGCAAGCACATAGATATTTCCGCAAACATAGAATTCTTTGCAGAGGCTGGCCATGCCATTAAGTATGGAGCTATAGGCATTGGTTTATTCAGGACTGAATTTTTGTATCTGGCAAGGCATGGTAGTCCATCAGAAGAAGAGCAGTTTAAAGTTTATAATGCACTGGCAAAAAAGATGAAGCCACATGCAGTAATTATAAGAACCTATGACCTTGGTGGTGATAAGATATTTTTTGATTATCATGAGGCAAATCCTTTTTTGGGGTGGCGGGCAATTCGTGTCTGCCTTAAGGAAAAAGAGTTTTTCAAGACTCAGATTCGGGCAATTTTACGTGCATCTGTGAATAAAAATATCAAGATTATGTTTCCAATGATTGCAACTTATGAAGAGATAAAACGGGTAAGATTAATCTTTAATGAAGTAAAACAGGAATTAAAGTCAAAGAAAATTGATTTTGATGAGGAAATTCAGTTGGGTATTATGATGGAGACTCCGTCTGCTGCGTTGATGGCTCCATTTCTTGCCCAGGAGGTTGATTTCTTTAGTATTGGTTCCAATGATTTAACCCAGTATACACTGGCAGTTGACCGCGGTAATGAAAAAATAAGTCAACTCTTTGACCATTATCATCCCGCAGTGCTTAAATTGATAAAAGAAATTGCCAGCGCCGGGCATGGTGCAAATATCTGGGTAGGATTGTGCGGTGAACTTGCGGGCGACCCGCTGGCAATTCCGCTTTTAATCGGTCTGGGTATTGATGAGTTATCAATGAGTCCATCTTCAATACCAAAGGCGAAGCTTGTTTTAAGGACACTCATCATATCTCAGTGTCAGGAGATTGCTCAGGAGGCATTGAATTTCCGCACTGCGCTTGAGGTAAAAAAATTTTTAAATAGAATGGTCAGAAAAAGATTTCCAGGCATTGAAGAGGTGATGAAATAGATGAATAGCATGCGCGAAACAATTTATTCTTTACCTGAGCAGATTGCTGAAGCAATAAATATTTTTAAATGTTATTGGCATGAATGTCCTGATAAAAATATTTTGTCCAAAAAATTTAATCGGGTTTTGATATGTGGTATGGGGGGTTCAGGTATCAGTGGTGATATTATCTCGGGATTGTATCCTGAAGTTGAAATTATCGTGAATAAGGACTATCAAATTCCTGAATATATTGATAAAAAAACCCTAGCAATACTTATTAGTTATTCAGGCAATACTGAAGAGACTCTTAGTAATTACAATATCTTCAAAAAAATCGGTATTCAAACGGCGGTAATTTCTTCAAATGGCGCACTACTAAAAAAGAAGGCATTATTAAAGATTCAAATTCCAAAAGGATTGCCACCAAGGGGTGCGCTCGGCTATCTATTTACACCAATCCCGCTTTTGCTTTATCATACTGGGTTACTAAAGAAAAATCCCGAAACAATGTTGGCAAGGCTTTTTTTATTTCTTAAGAAACAGGCTAAAATTTTAGAAGAAAAAGGACAAGTGCTGGCAGATTTGATCAACGGCAAACTGCCGATTATCTATGCAAATTCAAACATATTTGGAATAGTTGCAAGGCGCTGGCAATGCCAGTTGAATGAGAATTCAAAGATTTTGTGCCATACGAATATCATTCCAGAAATGAACCACAATGAGATCGTTGGTCTGGGTAGACCCAAACATTTTAATAAAGATTTGATTGTTATAATCTTCAATAGCCCGAATGCCTTGCCACGAAATAAGTTAAGGATAAAGATAATCAAAGAGATAATCAAGCAGGAGATTGCAGGTTTGAAAGTTATTGATATCAATCCTTCAGGCAGGAATCTCCTTGAGCATGTCTTTTGGACAATAATGCTTGGTGATTTTTTGAGTTATTATCTTGCCCTGAAGACAGGCATTGACCCGATGCCAGTCAAAAGAATAGATTATTTAAAACAGAGACTATTAAGAGATAGATAATTATCCGTTCTTCAATTTAAATTCAATCTGCCTTACGACCCACACCCTGACAAATTTGTCCCGTTGTTTTGCTGGAGTAAATTTTGACTGTTTGGCTGCGGTAATAGCAGATTCATCAAGCATTTGATTTCCGCTGGATTTTATGACCTCAACAGCAATCACACTGCCATCAGTATCCACGAGCATCTTGACCACGGTTTTGCCTTCAATTCCAGCCTTTGCAGCAAGTGGCGGATATGTTGGCGAAGGCATTGATATAGGCTGGGGTTTTACCTCAACCTTATAATAAGGTACAATCTCAATAACTGGTCCAATCGGATTGATATTGATTATGTTTTGTCTATAGGTTGTAGAATCAATGGTAGCAATGCCCTCGTCAGGTTTGTCGCCGGCTTGGACGACTGGGGGTGGTTTTGGTCGTACCATGTTATCAATCGGTTCTACCTGTTTATCAATCTGCATTGTTATTTCATTGATTATGCCGATCACTTCATGGCTCAATCTATACGGTTTTGGCTCAGCATAGGGAAGAGAGAGGAAAAAGGCAATGATTATTGCAATGGCGATTAAGAAACCTGCCCTCAAATAGATGCCGTACATCCTTTTATGGTCGTTCATTTTAACCTCCATCTCTACTTATAAATACAGTAATCAATAAAAAAAATTCCTTTATTAAAATGCAACATTTTGGGGACAGCCCCCAAAATGTTGCAAAATGCTAACCTTAAAATCAATCAATTAAATGCCACTATTTTTCTGGATAGCCAATTGGAATGATATATAAAGGTTCTTCCTCTTTAAGTTTTAAAAGTTTTTTTAATTTTGCATCATCAAAAGCACCAACGGGCACTGAACCAAGGCCGAGTGCCACGGCCTCAAGGTGGATATTTTGGGCACAATGTCCCACTTCGTTATTTATATACCGATATGCCCTTTCACCATAGCGCCAGGCAGTGCGGCTGAAGACTGCGGTAATTACAATTACAATACCCGCATCAGCAATAAACATCTGATTGAGTGCGGCACGGGCAATCTCTTTTCTTAAATCTCCGTCTATCTCCTTTTTTAATTTATGCCCATCAGGAATATAGTGAAATACGCCATCATTTTTAGCAATAAATATCTCCAGGGGATAGGTCGCTCCAGCAGAAGGCGCAGCACGAAAACCATTGATTGTGTCGGTTATTCCCTGGGCTAACCACAGGAGGTTTGAGATCTGCTGCACCGTCAATTCTTTGTTCTCAAAATTTCTTATTGAACGTCTCTTTTGCATACACTCTTCAAGAGAAATATTCGTAAATTGCGGTTCAGGTAATTGTATCATTTCGCCTCCTTTACTAAGAAGCATTAATAAAATAATATAATAACCAAACATCTCAACCCCAACCTGTCATCCATAAATTCTGTGCATCACCCGTGCAGTATTACAATGAATCTCCACTGTATCCTCAAGTTCCTGGGCATAACCTCCGCCCAGTGCTACAATCATCTGCAGGTTATTTTCACGGGAATATTCAATGACCATTTCATCTCTTTTTATTAAACCTTCAATCGTCAATCTTAGATTACCTAACTGGTCAAACATATAGGGATCTGCACCAGCAAGGTAGATTACAAATTCGGGTTTGAATTCGTTAAAGATTTTGTTAAGGGCAGATTCTAATTTCCTAAGGTATTCTTCATCTCCAACATCAAAGTCAAGACCTATGTCAAGATTTGATTTCTCTTTTTTAGGATACAGTTGTTCCTGATGAATGGAGAACGTAAATACCCTTTTTTCATTTTCAAAGAATTTCGCTGTGCCGTTACCCTGATGCAGGTCGCAATCAATTACGACAATCTTTTTAACTCCTTGTTCAAGCATTTTGACCGCAGCAAAAACCACATCATTAAGATAACAAAATCCCTCAGCATGGTCAGAGAATGCGTGATGGAGGCCACCACCAATATGATAACATGCACCGCATTCAAGCGCGAGTTTCCCGGTAAGATAAGAACCGCCACAGCCAAGCATCTGCCATTTAATAATATCTGATTCCACAGGAAGTTCTGATGTCCAGGTTCGGGATGTAAGGCGTGTATTTAGCAAATCATCAAGATATTCAGGTATTAGAATCTCACGCAATTCAGCTACATCGGGCATTTCGGGTTCGAATATATTCTTATCAGTAATAATATTCTCTTTTTTCAGGGTTTCATATATGAGTCGGTACTTTTCTGTAGGAAAGATATGTCCTTTTAAATCAACACAGTATTTTGACGAATATACAAATTTCATTTCTGTATAATTACCTTTTCAATAGATAATAATTTCCGTTTTAAATCAATATTACCGCCAAAACCACCCAATGTACCATCTGATTTTATGACCCGATGGCATGGTAAAATAATTGGAAATGGATTTTTTGCAAGTGCCTGTCCAACTGCTCTTGCGCCTTTTGGAATGCCGAGTTTTTTTGCTATTGCGCCATAGGTGCTTACAGAACCTTGAGGAATTTTTAAAGTTACCATCAAAACTCGTTTCTGAAATTTTCCAAGTCTGCTTAAATCAAAGTTGTTCAGATTAAATTTTGCTTGTTTACCATCGAGATATAAATTTATATCCATTGAGATTTTCTTAATAATTTTGCTTTTTCCACGCAGAATCCCGGGATAGTTTTTCTTAATTGAACTTATTGATACTTGAGGCAACATAATTCCAAATACTTTCGTATCTTTTTTTTCTATTTTCCATATCAAGCCTATCTTACCAATTCTTGTATTGAATATTTTGTAAAACAATTTGAATGATTTCATCATAACATTATATTGAGTAAACCGAGTAAATCAAGAGATAATTTTTAAGCAGCTGGCACAGTCTATTACATTTGTATGGTTGAAAATTATTATTTAGATTCAAATTTAAAAAATCTTATCTCCTGTTCCAATCCTTTAGGAACAGTGATACCGATTACTGCACAATAGTTGAATTTTGGTGATTCAAAGACTTTTACAATTTCTGCATCACACCGTTCTTTACCATCACGGTCTACGCCAATTGCTTTATCTCCTTTTTTAGGAATGGGCAAAAATTCATAAGGAATATAAATAATAGAATGATTTTCAGGCCTTTCATCAATGACAAATATTGCAAGCCCAGGACACTTTGGAATACAGAGCATACAGCCAGTGCATTTTTCGTGATCCACTTCAGGCAATTCAATGATACTGCCCTTTATTATGATGGCACCATGGGGACAGGCATCAACACAAGGGTCACAGGGAATTTTTTCAGGACATTCAATTACCACATAAGGTTTTTTCTTTTTGCGTTCAATTGATGGTGTATTATTCATCGGCAAATTATATTAAAAATGATTGCTGGGTCAATGGTTTTTAATCATTGAGGCAATCTTTATTACCTCTTCATCCATCAGTTTTTTGAAATTATGGAACAGTTTTGGAATAATTGTGGCAAAAAGCACTTTTGCTCCCATATCCATAGTAGTTTTACTTATCTGATTAATCGCCCGGTTGCCGCCGAAAGATTTAAAAGGTAGACCCATTGTGACAAAGGGGATAACTTTCTTATCTGAGAGTCCCTTTGATTTTTTAATGCATTCTATTATAACTGGACAGGCTGAAAATGCCCATACCGGGCCTCCCCAAAGAACAATATCAAATTTTGAAAAATCCGGCTCATTTATTATTTTAAATTTTTGACCCGGTCCAGTTACTTCCACACTGGTCCTGATTTTTACGATTTCAACATGGTGTTTTTCTTTAATTAATGCATTTGCAATGCGACTTGCAAATTCTTCAGTTGTGCCAGTAATTGAATAGTAATAAATCGCGATATACATAATACCCCCTTAGATATATTAAATAAAAAAGTAAGACAGCTCAAAAAGGTTCTTAGAAACCAAAGCACAAACAAAGGTTTCGTTTATCGGTTGCGAGATGCGTTTCGTTTGTCTTTTTTTGTCTTCATATAACGAACCCCCTTTTTCCCAAATCGTTTCTCTTTTCGCAATCGGAAACCGATTTTCCGCTTTACTTTTTTTCTTAGACCGTCCCAAGCCTATTAGCATCTTTTGCATTATGGCGACTCCCTTATAGAAAGCACTGCGGGTCTTCAACATAAAAATCACTGCTCAGGGCATAGGCAATTGCCCGACAACCCCAACATCCTTCAATCTTACAATTTGCACATTTTCCTTTTAGATTTTCTATTATATTTTTTTTCAAAATTTTCAACCTGAGTAATATCTCCTTGAAATCATCCTGCATAATATTCCCAATTCTTGTTGGAAATCTACGGCAGGGATAGACGTCGCCATTGGGCATCAATGCCATTGATTCATTACCAAGATTACACAAAGCTCCCTTTAATTCTATGGTCCTTTTAAAGACTATGTGATATGCCTTATAAGGTAGTAATTCAACAGGGCTATAATCAAGTTTTGTAAATTGTATAATAGCCTCAATTACTCTGTGCCATTCGCCTTTTTTTAAATACTGGTCTTTTAAAAGAACACCCCTGCCCCAGGGAACAAAACGCTCAATAATCACACCATCAACCTTTGAAGTCTCGGCAAATTCCAACATTTCATTTAAATTATTATAATTATAACTGCCCAGCGTAAACATCAGGATAAGTTCCTTATTAGAAATATCTCGGATAGACTCAATATTCTTCATAACTTTATCAAATACTCCCTTACCTCTGATTTTATCATTCGTTTCAACATCACCGCCTTCCAGAGAAATTTTTAATTCCTTTATTTTTTTTAGCCCATTTAAGTTTTCAATTGTTTTATTATTTAAAAGCAAACCGTTTGTAATTATATTAACGGCTTTAAGATTATCAACTGATTCAAGAAGATTCAGAACTTTATAGATTTCAGCATACAGGAGTGGTTCGCCACCAGTTATATTAATTCCGATTTGTTGCTCTTTTAACCCCTTTGCTATTTTACCAATAATCTTCTCGATTTCTCTAACTGAAAGTTCACCTTTGTGCGAGAAATCATCCTGATAGCAATGGAAACATCGAAGATTGCAGAAGTTCGTAATGTGCCACTGGAATCCAAAATATTGCATACTTTATTGTATCTATTTTATAATACTTAGTCAATATTAACTATTTACATACGTTGTGATATAAATCATATGATAATAGTCTAAATTCCCTCCATTTTTGCCTAGAAAAATCAAGAAATTAAGTTAGATGTAAGTTCTGGTAATATGTTTGTTGTCTATAGGCGCGGCTGGCTATATGGTCAATAGTTGATGGTTATAGGTATATTTTTTGCTATTGACCATGCCCTCTTACCAAACCAGCATCTATGTCCAATAACCATTAACCAATGTCAATTCTACAAGATATGCCTTATATAAACTTTTTTAACAAAATCAGTATATCATTAATTTAAGTGGCAAGAGCTTAAAATATTAGTATATTGACTTAATGAAAAAAAAGAATAGAATATAGCATAATGACTATTTTATTAAAACAGGCCACTCAGATTCTGACAATGACTGATGGTGTAGGTTTGATACAGGATGGTTCAATACTGATTGAAAATGGAATTATAAAGAAGGTTGGGAGGTTTTCAGAAGCGGGATTCAAGGATAAGATAATTGATTGTGCGGGTTTTGTAGTAACTCCGGGACTTATAGATGCCCATACCCATCTTGTTTTTGCCGGAACTCGGGAGGATGAGTTTGCAATGCGTCTGGAAGGAATAAAATACGAAACCATCGCCAAAAAAGGTGGGGGGATTTTAAAGACTGTTTCAATGACCCGTGCAGCATCCGAAGATGAATTATTTAAACTTAGTCAGACACGGATTCATAAACTTGTTTGCCACGGGACAACCACGATAGAGATTAAAAGTGGTTATGGATTGTCTTTGTCCGAGGAGATGAAAATGCTGCGGGTCATTAACCGATTGAAAGAAACTGCTCCAATTAATGTTGTTTCTACATACCTTATCCATACAATACCCAGGTTTATGAAAAGGCGGGATTATGTGGATATACAATGTGAAGAAATGATACCAGAAATTGCCCGCGCACGACTCGCCGAATTTTGTGATATCTTCTGTGATAAAACCGCATTTACAAAAAAGGAAAGTGGCAAGATTTTAAAAAGGGCAGGAGAATTGGGATTTGCATTGAAGATACATACTGATGAGCTATCCAATATCGGTGGAGCACAACTTGCGGCTAAACTTCATTGTATTTCAGCAGAGCATCTTATATATACCCCAAAATCAAGTATTAAAGTAATGAAAAAAGCTGGTGTCACACCGGTTTTGTTGCCTGGTACTTCACTCTATCTGCAGACCGATAAAAAACCCCGCATTAAAGATTTTATTAAATATGGATTGCCCGTAGCAGTCGCTTCAGACTTCAATCCCGGAACCTGTATGGTTTATTCAATGCCCAAAATTATATCCCTTGCCTGTCTTCTTTATAAAATTCCCGTAGAACTGGCATTAATGGGTGCCACAATTAATGCTGCACGGGCAATAAAAAGAGAAAACAAAATTGGTAAGATAAAACCCGATTTCCAGGCAGATCTGGCGGTCTGGAGTTTAGATAATTATAAAAAAATTCCTTATCAATTTGGTGAAGATATGATAAAAATAGTAATTAAAAAAGGGAAGATTATTTATGAGACAGATAATTGAATGTGTGCCAAATTTTAGCGAAGGTTGTGACAAGATGAAGATAGATGAAATTGTAAAAATTATTGAGGCAAGTGGCACGCAAATTCTTGATGTAGAGATGAATCCCGACCATAATCGGGCCGTGCTCAGTTTTATTGGTGAGCCGGATAAGGTACTGGAAGCAGCATTTAATGCGACAAAAAGAGCATCAGAGTTGATAGATTTAACAAAGCATAAAGGCGAACACCCACGTATCGGTGCCACTGATGTAATTCCCTTTGTCCCTATAAGCAATATATCAACTGAAGAGTGTATTGAACTCGCACGACGTCTGGGCAAAAGGATTGCTGATGAACTTGAAATTCCCGTTTATCTCTATGAGGCAGCGGCCACCAGACCTGACCGCGAGAATCTTGCCAATATAAGAAAAGGTGAATTTGAAGGTTTGAGTCGGGAGATTGAGACAAATCCTGATCGGCGTCCGGATTTTGGTAAACCAAAGATACATCCTACTGCTGGTGCTACTGTTGTTGGCGTACGTTGCCCATTGATTGCCTATAATATTAATTTAAATACCCGCGATGTCAGCATTGCCAAGAATATTGCCCGGGCTATTAGATTTAAAGATGGTGGCTTCAGATATGCCAAGGCACTCGGTTTTGAACTGAAAGAAGAGGGTCTTACGCAGGTTTCAATAAATATGACCAATTATCTGGGTACACCATTATATCGCGTTTTTGAGACGGTTAAACTTGAGGCTCAGAGATACGGTATCAGCATCAAAGAATCAGAAGTTGTGGGACTTGTGCCGGAAAAGGCATTGATTGATGCAGCGATTTATTATTTGCAACTCAATCGGTTTAATGAGAGTCAGATTCTTGAATACCATTTAAGGGGAACCGCAAAGAAAGAGAGTCTGTTTGACTTTCTCGGTCAACTTGCTGATGTGACACCAACACCAGGAGGAGGTAGTGTTGCTGCATTGCAGGGCGCATTAGGCGCAGCCCTTATGGCAATGGTCACCGGAATTACCTTAAAAAAGAATAATGACGAGGAACTTAAGGGATTCTATGGTTTGTTTAGAACCGAGGTGAGTGAATTTTATAAAATGATTGAACTGGATAAAAATGCCTTTGATGATGTAATGAAGGCTTATCGTTTACCCAAAACTACCGAGGATGAAAAAAAGTTACGCATCTTGGCAATCCAGGAGTCTTTAAAGAAGGCAACGAATGTACCGTTTTCAGTGTGCGAAAAGATCATGGGTCTTTATCCGTATGTTAGGATTCTATTGAATAAAGGTTTAAAGATCGCAATCTCTGATATTGGTGTAGCAATCTATACACTCCATAGCGGATTTTTGAGCGCCCGGGCAAATGTGTTGATAAATCTTCCTTCAATAACTGATGTTAAATTTGTTGATTCAATAAAAAATCAAATAGCAATATTAAAGAATAAAGAGAATGCGCTTTATCAGGAACTTGATGAGAACTTTACAAAAAGTCAGTAAACGGATTTAAATGATTATGATATCATGGATGGCTATTTTATGTATTGACAAATTAACAAAATCAATTATAATTTACAAGGTAGGTTAACAATGGAAACAGAAATTTTGGAAAAAGGTCGGCAGTATATAAAAGAAGGTAAGTATGAAAAGGCGCAGATTATTTTGCGGCGTGCCCTTGATGAAAATCCAAATCGTGCCCGAGTGCTTGAGTTGTGTGGTGACCTGGCAATAAAATTAGGAAAGACTAATGAGGCGGTTGCGCGTTATGAGCATGCCTTTGAGAACTATACCCATAATGGGCAATATGCCGAAGCGATTATCTGCCTGGAAAAGATTTTAATGATTGATGGAATGAATGACAGTGTCCTTTTTCGTCTTGTTGACCTTTATCATTTTTATGGCTTGCGTAATGAAGCGATTAAAAAACTTATTGAATTTTCCTCCCAAGCATTAGAAAAAAAGGACGAGACACTTTTCGTTTCAGCATTGCGCAAGGTTGTTGAATTTCAACCCAAAAATTTACTATTGCGATTATCTCTAGCAAAATTGCTTTTTTCCATAAATCGTAATCGTGAGGCACAGGACGAGTTAGTGAAACTGCGTGGTTTGGCGTCGGAAATAAACGATGAAACAATCCTTAGTGAAATAAAGAAATTGTTGCCACAAACTGACGGTGGTGAAGAACTTGACCCCAAAAGCCGGATTGAATTGGGTAATCTATTATATGAAATTGGTTCCCGTGATGAGGCAATCGTTGAATTTAAAAAGGCATCAGATGATTTAATCCGTGAAGGTAAGGTTGATGACGCAGTAAATGTACTGAATCGTATCCTTGAGATCGACCCCAATAATAGTGAGGCATTGCAGAAACTTAATGAGTTAAAACCAGGCGCAAGACCCAAGGCAGAGGAGAAGATCGAGATTAAACCAACAAAAGCAACTGAGGAAGTAAGTCCGGTTTCCATGGAAATAACTGAGGAAGAATTAAAGCAAGAAGCTCCACCGTCGGGACAACAAGCTGATGAGACAATCACAGCAATTCAGAGTGATCTTGAAATATTAAAAGATTTAAGCAAAGAGATCGAAGGATTTACATTTCCAACCACTGAAAAAGGTCCGGCAGCTGTAGAGCCTACGCCAGAGGAAAAAATTACCAAAGAACCACCCGTTGAACAAAGGCCGGAGACAAAACCAGCAGAGATCCCTCCACTTGAAGGTCAGATCGCTGATATTGAGTTTTTATTGAAGGAATCCGAAGTTGGTCCTAGTCCGCGTAACTTTGAAGTGGCAAAACAATTTGATGATTTTCATACAAACATTACTTGGGAGATAGATGATACAAAAAAGAAAATTTCTCTGGCAAGGATGGCAATTGAATCAGGATTATATGAGGTTGCCCTTTCTTATCTACAGGATGAAAAAGATAAAAAAGAATTCTGGCCTACTTCTATAGAGATCATTGGAGAATCGCTGATAAAATTGGGCAAGTATAGTGAAGCAATAAAGGTGATAGGCCCGATAATATTACTTGAAGAGATATCGGAAAGTGAGAAGACCGAATTGAGATATCTACTCGCCTCAGGCTATGAAGGCATTGGTGATTTTGAGAATGCTTTAAGGGAGATTGAACATATTCTGGCAGTGAATCCTGATTACCGTGATATTAAGGAAATCTATACTTTGCTCGGCGGTAAAATGGAAATTGAAAAACCTAAGCCTACAGTCCCGATTATTGAAGAAGAAAAATTCCGGGTACCAGAATCCGTTGAGATTATTAAAGAAATCCCTCCGGCAGAGCCAGTTGTTGCATCAGAGGCTGTCGCGGAAGAGATTCCTTATCAGGAACCTGAAGTAATAATTGAAAAACCAACAGAAGAAATATCTACACCAGTAATTGAAGAGCCTTTGTTCGAAGAGAGAATCCCGATAAAAGAAGGATATACTGAAGAGGAAAAAATTGATGTTGAAGAGATAGGCGATAATATTGCTTTTCTATAAACAGGGGGTTAAGTGGGATATCAAGAATTTTATCAATTAAAATTTGAACCGTTTGCAAATCTCCCAGATCCTAAGTTTTATTTTAATTCTCCTCAGCATGCACTTGCCAAGGAGTATCTGTTACATGCCGCACGAGGTACCCGGGGTCTGGCAATATTATTAGGAGATATAGGAACCGGCAAAACAATGTTGGTACGTAAATTGCTTACTGAATTACACAGTTTGGGTAAATACAAAGCAGGTTTGCTAGTATTAACACACTCTGAAATTCCAACGGGCTGGTTATTCACCAAAATTGCCAATCTAATTGGTTTGAGCGACTTGGGAACAACAACGACAGAAATAATTTCTCGTATTTCAAGTAGATTAAGGGAAATTTATCGTCGGAATGAAAGAACTATTATCATTATTGATGAGGCGAATAAACTTAAGAGCCCTGATATCCTTGAAGAGATAAGAGGATTATTAAACTTGGAGATTGCTGATACAAGGCTAATATCTTTCATTTTAAGTGGGTTACCTGAATTAGAATCATTTCTTATTATGAATCGGGCATTATATCAACGTATTGCAATAAAGGTCAAATTAAAACCTTTGGGTAGTGAAACTATAAGGGCGTACATGTCACACCGACTCAGTATTGCCGGTGCCCAGCGTCAAATATTTACGCCAATGGCACAAGAAGTTATCTGCCGATATTCAGATGGTCGTCCCAGACTTGTAAATATTATTTGTGATAATGCACTTGTAGAGGGTTATGTTCAACGTAAACAGATCATTGATGAAACAATCATTGAGAGGGTTATCAGTAATTTAGGATTAAAATTTGAATAATGGCTGATTTAGGTACGATAAAAAGGACTGTCGCAGAATTAGAAGCAAAGGGCGACATCAATAAGGCAATTAATGAACTTGAGAAAGCAATTCAGGGATTTCCTAAAGAGGGTTCACTATTTAATAAATTGGGTGATTTATATATTAAAGTAAATCGTCAGAAAGAAGCCCTCGATATATATGAAAAAGGTGCGTACGCCCTTGCTGAGGAAACATACTACCCAAATGCCATTGCACTGTGTAAAAAAATTTTGAGGCTCGATAAGGAACGAGCCGAAATCTATAATTTACTGGGCGAATTACATAAAGAATTAGGTCAGTTTGTTGAAGCCGCAAACTACTATCTTGAGTATGCCGACCGCAAGATGAAAAATGATGAAATTGATGCGGCATTAAAGACCTATGAGTCGATAAAGGACTTGGTTCCCAATAATTACAAGATCATTCAGATGATCTCAGCAATCTATGAAAAGATCGGAAAAAAGGAACAGAGCGCAGATTTACGCAAAGAGGCAGAGAAGATTGAAACGAAGCAGAAGGAATTAAAAGAAACCGTTACCGCTCAAATTGTTACCACACCCGAGGTTGAAGTTACACCTCCTAAAGAAGAAAAAAAGATCCCAGAAGTTAAAGAAGCAGCACCAGAAACTGAACCAATTTTAGAAAAGGTCATCCCGACTTCTGTAAAAGAGGAATTGTCCTTAGAGGATTTTGTTTCGCCCGAGGTTGCTGAGTTGCTCAAGGATGAGGTTGAGTTAAAGGAAGAAGAACCACAGGTTGAGGTGGTTGAAGAAAAACCAGCAGAGGCCGAGGAGCTGTCTGAAATTGATAAAACCCGGCAATTGGCTGAGATTTATCTCAACCTAGGTGAAGAAGAAGAGGCAATTGGTTGTTTCCGTGATGCTGCGGGGATGGCTTTTAAGGAAAAGAAATACGACCAGGCACTGGAATTATATAAAAAAGTTGGTGATTTGCGTCCCCTCGATCTAAAATCCCGGCAGCGCCTCATTGAAATTGCTAAACTCAAAGATAATAAGCCATTGCAGATAAATTTTATGCTGGACCTTGCGGAAACTCTGAATCGGCGCGAGGCACGAACTGAAGCCCAATCAGTTTTAAGAAAAATTTTAGAGATGAACCCGGATAATGCTGTTGCCCAGAGCATAATTGAAGAAGAAACAAAAGCGCGAGAATTTATTGATCTAGGACAGGTATTGCGAACCGAAATTGAGGGAGAACCAGCTTCATCCGGTATCCAGAATATCAATGAATTAATATCCCAGTTCCGTAAAGAAGTTTTTGAATCTATTGGCGAAGGTGATTATCGTTCCCATTATGACCTTGGTGTGGCTTATAAAGGAATGGGATTATTTCAGGAAGCGCTAGAGGAATTTGAGATTGCAGCAAAGGATGATAATCTTAAATTAAAGTCATTTGAGATGATTGCTTCCTGCCTGATTGAAAAGAGTAAAATTGATGAGGCAATTAAAGTATTAAACGAAGGTTTATCAATACCCAAACGCCCGATGGCTGAATATTTTGGTCTGCATTTTCTATTAGGAAATGCCTATGAGATGCAAAAGAATTTAAAGATGGCAATCAAATCGTATATTAATGCGGCAAATATTGATAAAAGTGTGCCCGATCTTTTGAAGAAAATAAATGAACTAAAGGACAGACTTACTGAAGAGTTGAAAAAACGAATCCAGACTGAACCTCCGTCTCCCAAAGAGGTAAAGAAGGCAAAACCAGAAGAAGTCCCAAAACCAAAAAAATCTAAGGTAACATATTTATGAGAGATAGCGAGAAAATATGGGATATGAAAGTTTTTATAAACTAAAAGAACATCCGTTTAGCTTTACTACCGATGAAAAATTTTATTATAATTCACCGCAGCATGCCAAGGCACTGGCTAAACTCTCCCATGCCGTAGAAACAGAGAAAGGTCTGGCATTGTTGATCGGTGATATTGGCACCGGTAAAACCACCCTTTCACGACGGTTGCTTGATCAATTAATCACTAACAATGTTGAAGCAACACTGCTGGTCATTATCCATTCTGAGATTACATCCCTGTGGTTTTTAAAGAAAATTGCCCTGATGCTGGAGACACCGGTGGAATCGGAAAACAAAATTGAGATAATAACTGCAGTTTATCACCGATTACTTGACCTAACGGGTAAGAATAAAAAGGTGGTTATTCTTATAGATGAAGCGAATATGTTACAGAGAAAAGATTTGATGGAGGAAATTCGGGGACTTTTAAACCTCGAATCTGAGCGGGGCAAACTTTTAAATTTTATCCTTTTTGGCTTACCGGAAATGGAAGATTATCTTAAACTTGATCCGGCATTATACCAGAGGGTTGCTGTTAGATGTGTTCTGGAAGCGCTTGACCAGGAGACCACACAGAATTATGTTGTCCATCGTCTCCGTGTGGCTGGGTGTTCCCGACCATTATTTACCGGTGGTGCGATGAAAAATATTTATCAATTTTCAAAGGGTGTTCCCCGTATGATAAACGCAATATGTGATAATGCATTACTTGAAGGTTTTCTGTTAAAGAAGGAAATGGTTGATGAAAAGGTTATCATTGATGTTTGTCATGACCTTGATTTAACTTAAGAATTTTTAAAATGCAGTTAATTTAAATTTAAAAATTGACTTATTTCTACGCGGATTTACACATCCATACTTCATATTCAGATGGAGTTTATACACCTGAGGAGATTGTTGATATTGCCGTAAAATCTAGGATTTCAGTCATTGCGATTACTGACCATGATTCAGTAGCGGGTATTGATGAGGCAATTGTCTGCGCAAAAGACAAACTTGATGTTATCCCGGCAGTTGAATTAAGTGCCAATATTGGTAATCGCGACATTCATATCCTTGGATATTATATTGATTATCATTCTCAAGAATTTTTAAGTTATCTTGAAAAATTTAGAGAATATCGTCTTACCAGGGCAAAAAAGATTGTTGAAAATCTTGCCCAGGATGGTATAAAGATAGATTTTGCCCAAGTAAAAAAGATTGCTCAAAATAGTTCTATGGGACGTCCTCATATTGCCGAAGCACTATTAGAATGTGGATATGTCCGTACTCGGAACGAAGCATTTTATCGTTATCTCGGTTACCACTGTCCATACTACGAACCCAAAAAAGAGGCGAGTCCTAAAAAGGTTATACAAAAAATAAAAGAATGCAGCGGCATTTCAGTAATTGCCCATCCGGGGATGATGGGTGCTGATAATGAATTAATTTATAAATTAATCAGTGATGGCGTTCTGGGTATTGAGGTCTGGCATCCCGAGCATACACGGAAACAGGAAGATGATTTCTATGAGATTGCGATGAAACATGGGTTATTGATGACCGGCGGTTCGGACTTTCATGGTTTTCCCCGGGGTTACTGTAAAATTGGTGACTATGGTTGTCAGCGCACAGAGGTACTTAATTTAAAAAAATGGGTAAGAAAACAGTCTATTTAAGCAACCAAGTTTCAATTAAAAGGAGAACCGTATGTATTTAGATGAAATTAAAAAAATTTTACCCCATCGTGAACCTTTTTTATTTGTTGATGAAGTTTTAGAAATCAGTGACAAAAAGATTGTGTCGAAGAGAATTATCAAAGCTGATGAATATTTTTTTAAAGGGCATTTTCCTGTTGAATCAATAATGCCTGGTGTCTTGATTGTTGAAGCGATTGCTCAGACTGGTGGGGTAATGCTTTTACGCAGATATCCAGGTGCCATTCCATTATTTATCGGTATTGATAAGGCACGATTCAGGAAGATCGTGAAACCCGGTGATACACTTGTTATGGAGGTTGAACTGCTCCAGGAGCGGGGAACAATCGTAAAGATTGCCGGTGTAGCAAAGGTGAATAATGAAATCGTTTGCGAGGCAACAATTCTGGCAGGAATTAAAAAATAGCAAGTAGTGGGTAGTAAGTAGTAAAAAAATGAAATCAAATGGAAGAAAATTTTATCAGTAAAAAGGCAAGGGTTCATAAATCAGTTAGAATCGGCAGGTATTCAATAATTGAGGATAATGTAGAGATTGCTGCGAGGACAGAGATTGGAAATTATGTTTTAATAAAAAGCGGGTCAAGGATTGGAAAGAATAATAAAATTTATTCCGGTGCACAAATAGGTACAGACCCGCAGGATTATCATTTTAAAGGTGAATGTTCAGAATGTATTATTGGCGATAACAATATTATCAGAGAGTATACAACAATTTCAAGGGCGACGGGCAAAAATAAAAAGACAATAATCGGGAGTAACAATTTTATTATGACCTATGTGCATATTGCCCATAATGTAAGAATTGGGAATAATGCAATCATTGCCAGCGCAGCGCAGGTTGCCGGATATGTGGAGGTTGATGATTTTGCCTATATTGGTGGTCTGGCAGGCATCCATCAATTCTGCCGTGTCGGTAAATATGCAATGCTTGGTGCCAAGTCATATTTAAACAAAGACCTGCCACCATTTTTTCTAGCACGGGGAAACCGCGCAAGGATCTTTAGTGTAAATGCGCGGGGACTCTTGCGTAACAAATTTAGCCACTCAGAAATAGAAGAGGTCAGAACAATCTTCCGTCTTATTTACAGAACAAAATTCCCCCTGAATGCAATATTAAAAATAATGAAAAGTAACTATCAAGGTAAATTTACAGATGAGGTAATGAAATTTATTGCCTCATCACAACGGGGAATTATCTTAAAATAAGTTCTTATTAAATTTTTTGGGAAAAATAAATTCAACCCCCAAATTTTATCTTAATTTCTTTTTATGGCGCATTGCCTTTCTTCTCTTTTTATATTTATGACGCTTTATCTTTCTTAATTTTCTCTTTCTTCCGCAAGGCATAGAAGCACCTCCTTTCTGGGAAATTATATGCATTTTTTTCTCTTTGTCAACTATTGAAATACGAAATTTTCTTAGTATAATAATTTGTGTTAATGTTGGCTAAGGCAGTAAGCCGATATTATTTGATATTATATATTGTGTTCGGGTTTAGTCTTATTGATTGTACGAAGAAAACACGAATAGATTTCTATGCGGAGAAAATTTTTATAGAACTGAACCAGATGAGTGTCCGTGTTACAGGAGAATATTTTTTTGAAAACCTTACACATACTAGAAAAATTGTGAAATTCTTTTATCCCTTTCCTGTAGATTCAATACATTATTTCCCGGATATAATTTTACTTGATTTACCATATGATAAAGATACGAACGGAATTTATTTTGCAATGAAGATGGAGCCGGGCAAAGATAATTCATTTAAGATTGTCTATTGTCAGAAATTGAAGAAAAGGCATTTCCGGTATATCACGACAACAACTAGAAAATGGGAAAGACCTATTAAGGATGCCGAATTCATAATTATTGCCGGTAAAAATGTTAGATTAAGGATAAACTACGATATCAGCAAAATTGAATCTTATCTGGATAAGCAATACTACAGAATTGTAAAGAAAAAATTTTTCCCTGAAGAAGATTTGATTATTGAATGGTAAATTTGTCAAAATTGTTAATGGTGATGCAGTTTTTTATTGTAAATTCACCAATCTGTTCTCGTTCAAGAAAGTATAAAAATGCAGTTTCACCGATTTTCTGCGCAATATCCTGTACCAGTTGGCGAATATAAACACCGCCGGAACATATTATTCTTAATGTCATAAGCGGATATCTCAAATTGACAAATTCAATATAGTAGATTTTCACCTTTTTAGTTTTTTCTATATTTATACCATTTCGTGCAAGTTTATACATTGGCGTACCCTGGAATTTTGCGGCGGAAAAAGAAGGAATTTTTTGTTCAATTTCGCCGATAAAGGTTTTTATTGTTTCTTCTACTAATCGGTGGTTTATTTTTGGATGATTTTGAGATAAACTATATCTAATTTCACCCGCAACATCGCCGGTTGTGGATACTGCACCTAATCTTATCCCAGCGGTATAAACTTTTTTCCACAATTTTATTTCTTCGAATTTTTGGGTTGCTTTTCCTAAAAGTAAAAGCACGATACCACAGGCGAATGGGTCGAGTGAACCGCCATGACCAATCTTCCCGTTGAAGCCAGTTTTTTTCTTGAAAATTCTGATGAGGTCGAATGTTGCTGGACCAACAGGCTTATAAACAGGAATGATTTTGTTAAGTTCACACATAATTAATTTTACACAAAATTGATTTACAGACAAGCACAATTTTACTGACCACTAACAACGTTTGTGGAATTATAAACTGTCAGTTATTAACAAAAAACAGGTTTTCAGGATTTTAGACAGATAATAAAAGAGAAAAACAGTAAAATGGCGTGAATCCTCCTCCATCCAGGGGGAAGAAAAAATGAGGATGAATCAGCTATTTTGATAATTGACATTATCCATAAATTGTTTATAATCCCGTATGAAAAAAGGATTGATGAGGACATATGCACTCCTTGTGTTGTTTGTTGCACTGGTGATTGTGGTGATACTGGTTTATAAGGCAGGTGTAGTATACACGCGAGGGACAAAAGAGACTCGGACCGTAATTCCACCACCAGAAAGGGCAAATATTTTAAGGTGCCAGACACAGATAAGAAAAATAGAAGGGGCGATCCAACTCTATTACGCTGAGAATAGTAAATATCCAGAAAGCCTTGATGATTTGACTGATATCCAGTCTCAAGAAACTTATTGCCCAGTAACGGGGCAGGCTTATTTATATAATCCCGAAAATGGAACTGTAATATGTCCTTGCCATAGATAAATTAATGTTATTTTTGTGTTGACAGTTATAAATTATTAAATATAATAAACTGCTTCAAAGGAGGTATAATGGGCAAATGGCAGTGCACTATTTGCGGCTATATTTATGACCCTGAATACGGGGATCCAGATAATGGCATCGAACCCGGGACCCTCTTTGAACAGCTTCCGGATGATTGGGTGTGTCCTGAATGCGGTGCGGAAAAAGAGCAATTTGAACCTTATACCGAGGAGGAGTATTAAATTTATACTGAATAGCGGAGGAAAACCCAGAAATTTTCAAACTTCAGGTTACTTTCTATATCTAAAAATACAATTTTTGTAAAATTTGGGATTAAACCCGAAGGATAGCTATTTGCGTCAAACTATATTGAACGGCAATGATGATTTATCATTGGTCAGAAGATATAAAAATGGAGATGAAAAGGCGTTTGATTCATTATTTGAGATATATGAACATTCTGTTTACTCAATTTGTTACCGGTATGTCAGAAATGATGCAGATGCTCGGGAACTCACCCTGGATGTTTTTATTAAGATTTATAGAAATCTTAAGAAATTTAATGAAAAAAGTAAGTTTTTTACCTGGGTCTATCGGATTGCAGTTAATACCTGTATCTCATTTAAACGAAAGGCTCACAATGAGGCTGAAATTGATAGTTCAATACCAAATCCATCAGAAAGAAACTTGGTTTTGAAGAAGGCGATAGATGATGCCCTTGCAAAATTACCTGGTCGGCAGAAAATGGCTTTTATACTCAGACAGTATGAAGGATATACATTTGAGGAAATTGGAGAGATAATGGGGATTTCTTCAGGTGCCGCAAAGGCGAATCATTTTCTGGCAATTAAAAAATTGAGAATCTTGTTGAAAGATTGGATATGATACAGAAAAAAATGGGGATATGTGGATATAGGCGTATGGGGATTTGAGGACATTATGAAGAATTGCAAATTTAAAGATAGAGTTATTGATTATATTGAAGGGTTGATGGATAATCAGAATATAATTGTTTTTGAAAATCATCTAAAAGAATGTGGTGTGTGTCGGGAAGAGTTGTCGGCGATGAAGAAAATTTATGAAATAATGAATAAAGATACAATTTCTATTCCGGAGAAAGAATTCTTCGAAAAACTCAAAAATAAAATTCGTCAGCAAGAAATTATTATAAAAAATCCACTATGGAAAATTTTGGGCATCCTCGCGCCAGTATTGGGTGTATTGATATTTGTTCTTCTTTTTAACCTAAGGAGAGAGAGATCGGTGGAAATAGCGGTTTCCATATCCAATCTTGCGCAGGATGAATATTTGAATACGTTATTGCTGGAAAGAATAGTTGATAATAATACGGTGAATCAATTTAATGTGCTTGAAGAATATTTTACCGCGGATATTGAACAAGGGTTAAAAGAATTGACTGCGGATGAGAAGAAGGAATTTATAAAAATTATAAATGAAAAATATGGAGAAAAATATCTTTAAAATTTTTATAATTTTTGAAAAGGCTTTAGCCAAGGAGGTAATTATGAAAAAATTAATCTTTTTGATGTTACCCTTAATGATACTTTTTGCACAAGAGCCGTTTGATGAAAAAGATCCGCGTGAGATAATTGAAAAGGTGCGAATATATAAATTGACTGAGATTCTTGATCTGACTGAGGAACAGACCACAAAATTTTTCCCGCACTTAAAAGAGATGAGAAAAACCGAGCAGGATTTTCATAAACAAAGAATGGATATAATTCAGGAATTGAAAGATTTGATAAAAACAAATGTGCAGGAAAAGGAAATTATGAGTGTGCTAAATAGATTTCAAGAAATACAGAAAAAAAACATGATGATTCAGATCAAAGAACTGAAGAATTTGAGGCAGATACTTACACCGGTTCAACAAGCAAAATTTTTGATATTTCAGGAAGATTTTGAAAGAGAGATAAGGGATTTGATAAAAGAGGTTAGGAAAAGACACCCACGACCACCCGAAGAATAATAAAGAGAACAAATTTAAAAAATGGACCTCAGAAGAAGCTGCAGATCGGTAATCAAAGAACGATTTTTCAAATAGTAAAGATTGTAATAGTCCTTTTCCTGGGTGGTGAGTGGTTTATTCTTTTCACGGGATTTAATCTGAACAAAACCGGTTAGTCCTAATTTAAAAACAGGCTTATCCTTTATTTTTTCAGCTTCAATTATTTCGGCACCAACAAGACTTAGCGTGCCTTTTAAGACAGAAAAATATAATGGTAAGTTTTTTAAAAATGCCATTCCTCTTTCAAACAGATAAATATTCTCCAGTATATTTTTTTCGGTGAGGATTTTTTTGCTTACCATTTTCGCACCGATAAGAAAATTTACAAGTAAAAGGGGAGAGGTTATTATAATTAAAATCAGGGAAGCGAAAATATCAAAAAGTCTTTTTGCTATCAAATCAATTGGGTCGTAAGAACTTATGAAATCTAATAACGGCAGACTATCAATCTCATCAACTGAAGATTTAGCTATAATATACTCCAATTCATGAGGAACAATACGAAAATTTACGCCGGTACCGCTGGCATACGATATTGTTTCAAGGATTTGCTTATTGCTCAGGCGATCACTTGAGAATATTACATCATCAATTTTTTGTACTTTTATTACATCCTTGATATTCTCAATTATAGATAGAACTTCGGCGCCATCAATCTCTTTACCGATATTCTTTTCATCAAAATCAACAAAACCACAAACTTCATAGGGTATATCAGGCCTTGACCTCAGTTTTTTAAGAATTCTTAACCCTTCTTTACCTGCGCCAACAATAATTGTGCGCCGGAGTTTTGAGAGCGGATGTTTGACTGTGCGCGGACCAAGCCAGCGATAGATTGCGCGCCATGAACTTAACATAAAAGCGATTAGAACAAAGGCGATTAATACTACAACCCGTGAATAGGCAAATTGCTTAAAGAAATAGGTAAACGTAGAATTTAATAAAAACCCAACAATGGTACCACCGATTATTTGTTTCAAATGGTATTTTCCTTTTGGATAATATGCACCCGAAAGGTAGATACTAATAAGCCATACTATTGTATATACCGGGACGATTGTGCGAAATCGCCCCAGTGGATAATGGGGAAGCCATAATTTTATTGCAATAAAAATACTCAAAATGATTAAACCAAAATCAAACACGGGGGTGGCGATACTTTTAAAAAATGAAGAAAGAATAGCGATATAAGCACGTAAATAAATTCCGAAGGTTAAAATAAATTTAACGAATACCGAATAATAATTTTTGAAATGTTTATCAATAAATATTAACATTGATGAATAAAAATTTGTAATATATGAAAATTCTCCCTTTTTTGTGCTTTCACCTTTATAATGGATTGCCTTTGTCTTTGGTGTGTAGTATATTATCCCTCCTGCCTTTTTTATTTTATAACACAGATCAATATCCTCGCCGTACATAAAATAATCTTCATCAAAATAACCAACTTTATTAAGTATTTCCCTTCGGACCATCATTAAAGAGCCAGAAAGGACATCAACCTCAGACTCAATTTCTGGAGAGATATATGTGAGATTATATCTACCAAAGATAGTACTGTTTGGAAAAATTCTACTTAAACCGATGATTTTAGTGAATGCGATCCAAGGAGTGGGAATACTTCTACGACTGGCAATCTGGAATGAACCATCAGGATTTATCAGTTTGCAACCGACCGCACTTATATTCAAATGTTCATCAAGAAAATTTTTTAATATCAAAAGTGTATCTTCTTGGATCAATGTATCAGGATTTAGAATTAAAACATATTTGCCTTGGGCAATCTTTAACGCCTGATTGTTAGCCTTTCCAAATCCCAGGTTTTTGTGATTTTCAATAAGCCGGACTTGAGGAAACTTTTTTTTAACCATTGTTTGGCTACCATCAACTGAGGCGTTGTCAATCACAATGATTTCAGTGGTTAGGTTGTGCCTTGCCCGCTCAATCGCCATTAAACACTGTTCAAGAAAGTGCTTAACATTATAATTGACAATAACTATTGAAACTTCTGGTTCCATCTGGTATTATTATAGGCATTAAAATGCCAATGTCAAGAAGCGAACTTTTTCAATCTATTTTTTAAATTTCACAACAATCTCCACTGGGCTATCACTTGGATTTGTTGATAAAAAATACAATTTTTTATTATACACTATGGATTTGGAATATAATAATGATGATTTTACCAGTTTGTTAAAATAGTAGTTACCAACCTCTCTGCTGTCCTTTTAATTGCTTCCTTGATGCTTGCCTCTTCGTCAGTTGTATATATTGCCCAATCTGAAATATCGCCCTGCCAGAAGATTGTATTCTTTACCTGGTCAAGGCAGATCACTGAAAATTTAACCGTAATTTTATACTGAGAGACATTAAGGGCACCTGTATAGACGTAAGGGTCTTTGGAAAAATCTGTAATTTTGCCGTTAATGACAATATCTGCCTGGTCTTCACTGACAATCTTTAAATTTGAATTGTTACGAAATGCCTCAATTGTGGTCTGGGTTGCTATTTCATCAAGGCCGGCTTTATAGGTCTGGTTTTCAAAAATTTTTATATGGACTTTTCTAATATAACCGGGCAATAGAGAGCGGGTGGAATAACCGCAACATCCAGATATCAGTAAGTAGCAGATAGTAAGTAGTAGGTAGTAAAATAGTTTAACAAAGCGGCGCGAATTATTCATTTCAATTGCTCCAGTCTTTTTTGGGCTTCACTACCCCAGACATCTGCCGTGCCCCGCTCTCTTATTATTTGTTTGTATATTTTTTTCGCCTCTTCAGTCTCATCCAGCATTTCCAGGGTGAGGCCGGTCTTAAAAAGGGCAGTGGGATACCACATTTCGTCCTTCTTAAAATTATTGACAATCTTCTGATATTGATATAAAGCCCTTATAAAATCACCCTTACCAAGGTATGCTTCACCAAGCCAGTAGTGATAGTCAATATTTGATTTCAAGGTTGTGGCGGCCTTTAGATTTTTGATTGCTTCATTTATCATACCAACTCTTAAAGAGGCATACCCGATTTCAAAATAACAGTCTGCTTTAATTGAATCAGAATCGATATCAATAAGTTTTTTTCCTGTATTAATCAAATCTTGCCATTGCTCACCTTTTTTGAGGGCAATCAGCTGGTTTTGTAATGCCCCTATACACAATAAAGTATCATTGGATGCCAGACCATAATAGTATGCAGCAGAGTCAAATTCCTGTTTTAAGTATTTGAGTGTGCCCATTTTGAATAATGCGGGATAATAATATCTACTATTTTTGAACCGGCTAATAAAATCAGCAAAGCGAGTTTCTGCAAGTATATAGTCTCTGCTGTGGAAGGCAACCAAACTGGCATTGTAGTATAAGTCTTGATTATTTTGATACTCTGGAACATTGTTAAGTGTATTCAGTAATATATTAGCCTTTTTCCATAATTTATTTTCTATAAGATATTCAACCCAGGCAATATAGAAATCTGTATCAAGGTTTCCCAGTGTTTTTAAATATAATGTCTCAGCCTTTGCTATTTTGCCCGTATGAACAAGGCTCAAAAGATAGAGTTTTGACAAGTTTAAGTCATTCTGAATGTTTTGAAAATCCAGTTTTGCTACGGCTGAATAATCTTCCCTATGGAATTTATCATTGATATATCCACTTAGACTCTGGAATCTAATCAATGAATCTCTGCAGTTATTTATCAGTTCTTCATAAATGGGTGCAGGATTGCGATTCGTATGTCTGAGACATTCAGCATAGATAAATTTTATAAACTGGTTATCGCATGAGCAAAGAATAAGATCATTCAATGCCATTTTATCGTTTTTTTCTTCAAAGTATTTTAATGCCCGCACAATACGGGCGAATTTTATTGTTTCAGGATATTTGAGATAATCTGTAATGATATTATAAGCTTCAGAGTATGCTTGCTTTTTTATAAGAAGTACACAATAAATTGAATCAAGTTGATAATTTGTCTTAAATTTTCTCCTTAATGTTATAAGGTTATTCTCAATGTTGGCTGTGTCATTCAGGATTGAATCAATGTTTATGCTGTCCGGGATGACTAATTTGGTTGAATCAATATGTAGTGTATTAAAAAATTTCTGGACAAGTTTAATATCATCTTTATTCTGAATAGTTATATTCTCAGGAGCCCTTTTATCAATGAACATACTCAAAATTTTCCTTTTCTCTGTTAATTCCGGATATTTTTCCAGATTGGATATTAAATTTTTTAAATCTTTTTCACTGAAAATCAATGCAATATTTGCCCATCGGTATAATGTTTCTTTAGAAATTTCATTGAGTTTAACCTTTTGATATTCTTCATAGGCGCTCAGGGTGTCGCCTGAGAGTAGATAATTTTCAATCAAATATAATTTGCCTTTAAGGTTTTTTATAATCTGGAATATCTGGCTTCTTTCGTTCAAATCATTAAGTGATAGCGCTTTTAGAATTTTCAATGATTCGTTTTCCGGGCAGATTTTCAAAAGTTTATCAATAAAAAGTCCCTGTGTGCCGAGGGTTAGAATAATTTTATTTAAAAGGGTAGTGTCGGCAGATAAATAATCATATTTTTTCAGGTATTCAAATGCAAGAAAAAAAGAACCTTGATTTATAAGTCTCTGTAGAAGCAGATTGAAGATTTCTTCTCTTTTTTTATCGTATTTAAAGGATTCTAAATAGTTATTTGCCCGACTGAAGAATTTTACGAAATCATTTTGCTGGTCATAAATTCTTAATAAATAATAATTTGCTTCAGGAGCTAATGTATCATCAGGATTATTGTTGATAAAATTTTCAAAGAAAATCAGCGCAATACAGTAATTGCCCTGCATATAGTTTCGAATTGCAATAGAAAAATCATCAATACGGTAAGGTGCTGACATAAGAGTCAAACAAGGCTCGAACGAGGTAATCATATAGGATATAAAGATGAAAAAATTCATGGTATCTCGATTTCTTTAAGCAGGATTTTTTCCATCATTTCTGCAGAGCGGTCCCACGAGAATTTTTTTGCCCATTCTCGTGCTACATTTGAGAAATTAAGCCATTTTTTATTGTCGATGAGTAAAACTTTAATTTTATCGGTCAGTTGAGTAATATTACCATAATCATATAGATAGCCGGTTTTTCCATCAATCAAGGTTTCTTTTAACCCCGGTCTATTGGCACAAATTACTGGTGTTCCACAGGCCTGGGCTTCAATTGCAGTCAATCCCCAGCCTTCTTTTATAGATGGTTGAACAACAACTCTCGCCCGATTGTACACTTCATATTTTTCTCTTTCACTTACAAACCCCTTAAAATTAACCGAAAGATTTAATTTATGGGTAAGTTTTATCAAGTCCTGTCGGGCATCACCATCACCAACAACGGTCAGTTCTACAGGGATTTCTTTTCTGAGGTTATGTATTGCATATATTAAATGGTCAATGGACTTATATTTTTTAACCCGTCCAACATAGGCAATAAGATTTTTCTGACGGGAAACATTATAAGTAACATCAGTCTCAGGTATTCCACTATAGACAACAGAGACCCTTCTTTTCACTCCCATATTTCTTAAATCATCAGCAGTGCTTTGGGAAATGGTAATAAAATGGGAGTGAGGATAAAAAAAGGGAATAAGACTCTCAGTTGTAAAAACATAACTGGCGAAAATATAATTGGTCTCCTTGTATATTGTTTTTCTAAAAAGGTGCATAATCATTATGAGGTTTTTATTTTTAGTAAAAAGTGGTGAATAAAATGGTATTTTATTTTGGTCATCAATTATAATATCAATATTCCTATGTCGCAGGATTGCCCGAAGCGCGAGTGGTACAAAAAAATTAAAATTTATTCTTTTGCCAATACGGAAAATTTCAAAACCATCAAGGATTTCATATTTTTTTTGTCCGGGTCCTTTGCTACACAGAAGCATAACCTTATGACCCTTTTTGAGCAGACGCGAAAATATCTCATAGAGATATACCTCGGCGCCACCGGCGTAAGGATTTTGCCAATCTTGCCAGTTAATGATTAAAATAACCATAATAACTTAATAATTTTTTTCACTTTTGTGTATTATGTGTCCTTGCACGCCAGTAGTTCAGCATGTCTTCTATGGTTTTTTCAAACTTTATTTTTGGTACCCAACCAGTTAACTGAGAAAATTTTTCTCCATTACCAACGAGTACCGAGATATCAGTCTTGCGCAAGCGCGAAGGGTCAATCTTTATATCAAAACCAACTTTGGTTAACTTCTTGAAAATTTCAATTGCTTTGGCAAGTGTATGACTTTTATTTGAAGAAATATTATAGATATCTCCCGATATACACTTCTCTATGGCAAGTTTATAAGCCAGGACCACATCCATAATATTCATAAATTCTCTTTTTATTTCAATATTACCTACTTCAATTAAAGGTATTTTTTTACCGCGTTCAATCTCGGCAACTTGCCGCGCGATAGAAGGAAGTACAAAATCATCTGATTGTCCGGGTCCGGTATGGTTAAACGGCCTTAAAATTACTACATCAATACCTGAATTAACATATTCTTTACAGATAAGTTCGCTTGCGTATTTACTTACGGCATAGGGATTTTTTAAAACAATTGCCGAATCTTCTTTCAAATTTTCGCCACCACCATAAACTTCGCAGGTTGAAACAAAAATAAATTTAATTTTTTTATTCAGGGATTGGGCGGCTTCAAGGAGATTTATTGTGCCTATGACATTTGTATTATAGGTAAAAGGTCGATCAAAAAATGATTTGGCAACTGAACTGACAGCCGCGAGGTGGAAGATAATATCAGGATTGTGTGACTTAAAAACCTCACGCACCATATCGATATTCATAATATCGAGGCTAATAAATTTGCCGCGTTTTGGTTTTAATAAAGGAAAACAGGTAGGGATTATGATATTGAGAGTTTCCTTTAGAATTTTTATTAAATGTGAACCGACGAAACCCTCAGCGCCGGTTACCAAAATACGATTCATTAAATTTTATCCCGCCAGTAGTCAAGAAGATCCTGGACGGTTTTTTCAAAAGGAATTTCTGGTTTCCAGCCTGTTGCTGTTTTAAATTTATCGTTTGAACCAACGAGCAGTTCAACATCAGAAGGTCTCATACGCGATGGTTCCTGTACGACCTTGAGATTAAGATGAGCCATCTCAATTATTTTATTCAGGAGGTCTTTAATTTTTAATCCTTTACCCGAGGCGATATTATACACTTCTCCTGGTGCACCTTTTTTCAGGGCGAGATAGTAACCCCGGACAACATCACGTACATCAAGGAAATCCCTTACCGCTTCAAGATTACCCACATAAATAGCTGGTGCTCTTTTCTTTTTTTCAATTTCAATAACCTGGCGGGCAAAATTAGAACTAACAAAGACCTCACCGCGGCGTGGACCAGTGTGGTTGAACGCCCTTGTTCTAATAATTTTCAACCCATAACTTTTGTAATATTGATAACCGAGTAAATCCTGGGCAACTTTGCTCACGGCATAAGGACTTAATGGTCTTAAAGGATTTGTTTCTTTGATGGGAATTTCTTCGGGATAAACTAGTCCATACTCTTCACTTGAACCCGCAATATGAATAAATGAATCAAGTTTTAATTCCCTTACTGCCTCAAACAGATTTAATTCAGCAAGGATATTGGTCATTAAGGTTTCTGAAGGTGCACGCCAGGAAAATGGTACATAACTCTGGGCTGCAAGATGGAATATGTAAGTGGGTTTTATCTCACCGATAACATATTTTATTGCCGAGGCATCCCTGATATCACATTCATACAATTTAATCTTATCAAGGATGTGATTTATATTATCCAACCTTGAACGCCACCTGATTGTTCCTAAGACCTCAACATCATTGAGTGATAAAAGGTAATCTGCAAGATGGCTGCCGGCAAATCCAGAAATACCAGTTATTAATACTTTCATAAACCTCCTTTATTTTCGGGCATTGAAGGTAAATAGACCATCGGGTCAACACGTTGTCCTTGAAAAATCACCTCATAATGGAGATGGGGTGAAGTTGATTTGCCCGTTGAACCGAGGGTGCCAATGATTTTACCGCCATTTACTACAGCTCCATATTTTACAAGAATTGAATTTAAATGGCCATAAAATGTTTTATAATTCAGACTATGTTCAATAATGATATAATTTCCATAAAGTGAATCCCAGCCTACGGAAATAACTTTACCATCTGCTGCGGCTATCACCGGTGAATACATAGGTCCAGCAATATCAATGCCCTTATGCTCTTCATCATATTTTCTTGAGATTTGTCCGATTACCGGCAATAGGGACGGAAGATTTTCGGTTTTTTTTGAACCATTTAATTCTTTCTCATATTTGCTTTCAACTTTATCTACAGAAGGAGTAACCTCAGCAGGTGATTTATCAATACCCAGCATTGTTTTTATTTTTTGGTTTTCTACCTGAGCAAGTTCTAATTTCTTTTTGATTGTCTCAAGTTTACTGAACTCTTTTTCCATTTCGGCATTGCGCCTTCTTAAAACTTCAAGTTCAATAATCCGGTATGAAAGCGCACTGTATTTTACGAGTCCTAAAATGATGAGGATTAACAAAATCAAGAGCAGGAAAACAATTGTAAAGAAAACCTTCCGGGATAGGAAAAAATATCTGGAAATGGTAGAATTTGTGGAACTAAATACGATTGAGTATCCTTTTTTCATCGATTATTAAAAACCCTGTTCAGTACAGGCAACCATAAGATTGATTGTTGCCCTTACATCATTTAGGTCACACATTTCATTGGGTGAATGGATATAACGGGTCGGGATTGAAAGGACTCCGCTTAAAACTCCCTCTTTGATCAATTGGATGACTGCGGCATCAGTCGTTCCCCTTTCTAAGATTTCTAATTGATAGGGAATTTTAAAACGCCGTGCATAGGTGATTAGTTTATCTTTTATAAATGGATTTGTGATGAATAAGCTATCTTTTATCTTTATAGCCACCCCCTTGCCAATGCTTACTGCCATCTGGGGTGATTCTGGAGTATCTCCGGTTCCGGTAACATCAACAGCAATGGCGTAATCCGGGTTGATTCTAAAGGCACTTGTCCGGGCACCGCGCAGACCCACTTCTTCCTGTGTGGAAAATACAAAATAGAGGTCAAAACGGTTTTTCTTAAATCTTTTCATTGTTTCAATTAAACAATAACAACCTATTCGGTCATCAAGTGCCTTGGCGACAACCTTTTTATTTATAATCTCTGTACCCTGATAAAATGATGCAATATCGCCAAGCTGGACCATCTTTTTTGCCTCATCCTGATTCTTTGCCCCAATGTCAATGTAGAAATTATCAAGATTTGGTGGTTTTGGTGTTTCCGGTTTTGTTTCTACACCGATGACACCTGTAACACCATTTTCAAAGAGCACACGATGGTGCAGAATTTTTTCTGTAAAGATTCCTCCTACACTGGCGAATCTTAGAAAACCCTGTTTGTCAATGTGTTTCACAATCAACCCAATCTCGTCCATATGTGCGCAGAACATTAACTTCTTTGTATCCTTTTTATTCTTTGATGGTATATGCGCAATTAAATTACCCAGGACGTCAACCTTAATATCCTTGCAGAATTTTGTTATTTCAGATTTTATTAATATACGGATTTTTTCTTCTCGCCCTGAAGGTCCATAAATTTCAGTAAGATTTTTAATTAATTCCATTTTACTCCTCTTAAAATTTCTTCTATAGTGAGGGTTAACAATTTTATGGCATTCTTAATGTCCTTTATTGATGCAATTGATAGCGGAGAATGAATATACCGTGCAGGAGTAGATAATACTGCCGAGGGAATACCTTCACGTGTTATATGAATTACCCCTGCATCAGTACCGCCAATCATTGGTTGTTTATACTGGTATTTAATATTATGTTTTTTTGCGGTATCTTCAAACAATTTTATTATTTTTCGGTCACAAATAATTGTCGCATCGACAACTGTTAATACTGGCCCATTACCCAGGATGGGATAAGCCGGCAGGTCCTTTTTTTCAGGCAACTCATTGGCACCGGTTGTATCCACGGCAATTGCTACATCTGGGTTTACACGATATGCTATGATCCTTGCTCCCCTTAAACCTACTTCTTCCTGAACCGTAAAGGCAAAATAGGCACTGAGATCTGTATCCTGAATCAATTTTATCAGAATATAACAACCAATGCGGTTGTCAAATGCCTTACCGAAAATCCGATCATCATCTTTATGAAATTTTGTATCAAATGTTGCCAGTTCGCCAATCTGGATGAGTTCTTCCACCTCTTCCCGGGAATTTGCTCCAATGTCAATAAAAAGTTCTTTGACTGCAGGCATTTTATTCCTTTCTGCCTGCTGACTCAAATGGATTGGTTTATGTCCAATTACACCCGGAATCTGTTTCTCACCGATTATGACCCTTTTAGCAAGAATACTCTGGGGATGGAGTCCAATTGTTTTGAATTTTAAAAGCCCGTTCTTTTCAATATTCATAATCATCATGCCAACCTCGTCCATATGCGCGGCAAGCAGAATCTTTGGTTTTTTTTCTTTGCCTTTGCGGACGATAAGATTTCCATAGACATCTTCGGTTAAATCATCAACATAGTCACAGGTTTGTTCTTTTATGAAAAGCCGTATTTTATCTTCATCACCACTTACACCTGGAATTTCGCATATTTCTTTAAGCATAAATAATTATACCCAATAATTTATCTTTGTCAACGAGGTTAAGTAGTATCTATCTTTCAATAGAAATTTATACTTGACATCAAAGGCTAGAAAATTATAATAACTTATTTCGTAACCTATAATGAGGTTTTTTAAATAATATGACTGACGAATATCATACACCAGGGTTAGATATAGAAAAGATAGTTGAAAATGCGGTTAAGGCGGCCGAGGAATTTCACAACTATGACCAAAAAGCCACCAACCTTATAACTGAAGCAGTATATCAGGCAGGTTTTGATAACCGCCATTATTTAGCCAAACTCGCATTTAAAGAAACAAAACTGGGTAAGTGGGAGGACAAAGTAATAAAGAATCTCATTGCGACAAAATTCGTTTATAACGATATAAAGAACGAAAAGACTGTAGGAATCATCAATGAAGACAAAGAACAAGGAATAATTGAAATCGCAGAGCCAGTTGGAGCCATATTTGCTATGACACCAATTACCAATCCAACTTCAACTGTGCTTTTCAAAATTTTAATCACAATGAAGACAAGAAACCCGATTATCATCCGTCCGCATGGCTTGGCAAAAAAGTGTTCCTCAGAGGCATGTCGCATCACCTACGAGGCAGCGCTTAAGGCAGGTGCGCCTGAGAACTGTATCCAATGGATTAAAATGTCAACAAAAGAAGAAACACTGCAGTTAATGTCGCATAAAAAAATTTCCTTAAATCTAATAACTGGTTCAGTAGAACTTGTCAGGGCTGCATACAGGTCAGGCAATCCTACAATTGGAGTGGGGCCAGGTAATGTACCGGTTTACATAAGTAAAACAGCAGACATTGGTTTTGCGGTAGACCAGGTTCTTAAGTCCAAGACCTTTGATAATGGTACAATCTGTGCAAGTGAACAGGCTGTGGTTGTTGAAAGAATTATCGCGGATAGGGTCATCCAAGAATTTAAAAATAAGAATTCATACTTTCTTTCAAAAGACGAAATCAAATTACTGGGGCCAGTAGCATTCGACAAGGAAAAAATGGTTATGCGTGTTGAGGTCATTGGGCAACCAGCATCTGTGATTGCAGAAATGGCGGGTATTAAAGTACCAGCCAATACAAGTGTTTTAGTCGCCACCCTGGAAGAAGTTGGCGTACATTGTCCACTTTCAATGGAAATCTTAGCCCCGATTCTCGCATTTTATGTGGTTGATAATTTTAAGCACGCAATGGAACTATGTTATCAGATAAATCAACACGGTGGTTTGGGTCATACCGCAAGCATTTTTACAAATTCCGAGGAAGAGATTGGCTGTTTTGCCTCAGTGATTAAAGCAGGAAGGATTTTGGTCAATACTCCTGCCTCACAGGGCGCACTTGGTGGAACCTATAATAGACTAAAACCGTCTCTGATACTTGCTTGTGGCACAAGCGGGAAGAATATAACTGCTGACAATATCTCTACCCGACATCTATTAAACATCCATAGAATAGCAATGCGTAAGGAGTGTCCCGATTTAGATAATTATTCCGTTTTAAATCAAAAGTAACTTACCAGTCTTCCAACATCGCAAACGCTTTATGGTGCAGCCTGCGCATTGCCCAACCGTGTAGGGCATTTTCTAAATTATTGAGCATTTCGCTCTTTAAGATTAATTTTGAATAATATCGTATTATTGACTTACGATGTGTTTTTTTGTATAATTTGCTGGAGGTAAAAATGGTTATATTTTTAGGCGTGCTTCTGTTGGTCAATTACATATATGATGATAGTGATAGTCTACTTGTTGTCAATGATAGCCTTGTTATCTGTGGTTATCATCAATACAATTTAAAGGTTCACCTTACAAACAAGGCCAAGTTGAAGATTCGGTTGTGGGATGGAACTGATTCCACGGGTCAGATTATCTTACAAGCGCCTCTTATTTATATTCATGATTCATCAATTGTTCAGGGAACAGGTTATGGTTATCTTGGTGGCACAAATACCCATCCTGATGGCTATGGACCTGGGTATGGGCATGCAGGCGTTGGCGGCGGAGGTGGTGGTGGTGGATATGGCGGTGCTGGAGGAGATGGGGGTGATTTAGACCCTGGTACTGGTGGAATTTCTTACGGAAATGCAAGTGATACAGTAATTAATATGGGGTCAGGTGGTGCAGCAGGACGTCTTGGCTCAGTTGATGGGTTTGGTGGTAATGGTGGTGCACTTGTCTATTTGAAAGGACATAGGATAATCATTGATTCCTCATCAGTTTTGTCTAATGGAATGCGTGGTTATGATGGAGGCTATGAAGCAGGTGGTGCTGGCTCAGGTGGTGGGATTAAAATTCAGACTGATACTATAAGGATTAGATACGCATCAGTGTTAGCAAATGGCGGTGCCGGAGGTGATGCTGCAGGTGGTGGTGGAGGTGGTGCAGGTGGAGGTCGAATTAAAATCTTCTGTTCAATATTAGATACCCTTCATTTATCTTTATCGGTTTCTGGTGGTGCAGGTGGTACTGGTGGTAATGGTAATGGAGAGAATGGTGTTGCAGGTACAATCTTTTTTGGTCCGCTTGTTGCACTGGAAGAGCTATGCCAGGATAAACCACCAATTATTATTCAACCAGGAATAACCAATGGCAGATTAATGGTTTACTCAGCAACCAGTAAGAAAAATTTATTAATTTATGATGCACGTGGTAGATTCATTAAAAAAGCGAAATTATCAGGGCAGGTGGATCGCATTGATATATCTGAATTACAGAATGGCGTCTATTTTATTAGAATTCCAGACCTTCATTCATTCATTAAAATTATTCTGATTAAATAGGTTTGCTGGAGGTAATTGCATAGTTGAACTAAATAGATATAATATGAGATGGACTCGCAAAGTATTAAAGCATCACTGATACATACCTGGGGTCCATTTTTCAGCAGATTTGGAAAATTTACTCCGATACAGGAACTTACTATTCTTCACATACTCTATAAGGAAAATGTCGTTGTAATTTCACCTGCTGCGACCGGTAAGACCGAGGCAGTGATTGCTCCAGTATTAGAGAATTTAGTCACAGGCGATACTAAGGGGTTAAAGGTTTTGTATATTACACCTACCCGTGCCTTGGTCAATGACCTATTCCGCCGGCTTGAAGAACCAATAAATACCCTGAACCTGACCATAGGTCGTAAGACCGGTGACCATCCCACGATCAATAAAAAAAGATTGCCCAATGTTCTCTTGACCACTCCAGAATCGTTTGATTCTATGTTGACCCGCGCCCCTGATATTTTTTTGAATCTATCCGCAATAGTCCTTGATGAAATTCATCTCCTTGATAATACACCAAGGGGCGACCAGTTAAGGATTCTTCTGATCCGCCTGAGAAAGATTTTAGAAAAAAAGAATATTAAAATACAGTATTGTGCGCTTTCCGCAACGATTGATGATTTAAAGATTGGTGAGAGGTATTTTGAAAACCCACGGGTCTGTTTTCTTAAATCACCGAGGGAGATTGAGTATATTCTTATCCCTGCAAAAAATTTTATAAATGAAATTTTTAGAATTTTCAAAAAACGGCAACCGAAAAAAATTCTGGCATTCTTCAATGCCCGGAGTTTCGCTGAAAGTTTTTCCCGGAAGTTTAATCTACCACCATTTGAAAACAAAGTGTTTGTCCATCATGCGAGCCTTCCCCGAACAAAAAGGGAAGAAGTGGAGCAGATGATGAATCAATCAGAAAGGGCAATACTTTTGGCAACTTCAACCTTAGAATTGGGTATTGACATTGGTGATGTTGATGCGATTGTGCTTTATCGTCCACCTTATAATATCTCTTCTTTGCTACAAAGGACCGGTCGGGGCAATCGTCGGACTGATAAACTCTTTGCGATTGGTGTTTATTCTAATAACTGGGAAAAGATTCTTTTTGAGACATTTTTTGAGTGCGCGCGGAATGGAGAATTGTTCGAAAAAAGGTATCAACCCTTATTATCCATAATTCCGCAGCAGATATATTCTTATTTGTATCAAAGGCGGAGAATCGGAACGACCCTCAACAACCTTTTTCAAATATTCAACCCCATCTATCCAGAGTCAATAATCAAAGAGGTTTTTAGAGAATTATTGAATGAAGGTTTTATAAAAGAGCAGAGGCCTGGGATATATTATTTGAGTGATAAGTTAGAGAACAAAATTACCTATGGCAAGGTCCATTCCAATATTGCGGAAAAATCTTTTGGTGAGTATGATGTGTATGATATAAGCACAGGTATTATGATTGGCAGAATCTATTATCTCCTTGAGAGATTTATCCTCGGAGGAAAGTGCTGGGAGAAAGTAAATGTGCTGGAGAAAGAAAAAAAGGTTTATGCACGGTTCATTGGCGAGGGACCGGAGTTCTCAAAGATCTTTGAGGGGAAAGGTGCAGGAAATTATAATTATCTTTTGTCTGCAGTTTTAAAGAATAGATTTTTACCATCTTTGAGACTTGAAGAATTTCCATTAATGTATGATGGTAAGAACACCCATATCATTCATCTTTTTGGTTCACTCTATGGCTTTATTATCGCTGAGGCACTCTATGAAGAGGGAATTGAATCGATTGATATTGAAGGGAAGATATTAACACTAAATGGATTTCAGATGCCTGACGATAAATTTCCACTCCCCAAAGAAGATTCAATAAAGAAAATTGTGGCAGATAATATTGCCTGGTTTGAAGATGCCCTTGGCAGTGGTGCATTTTTTTATGACTTACCTGTGGAATTGCAGGTGGAAGACCATCTCTTGAATCTGGATATAATTGGTTTTCTTGAATTTTTAAAAGGCATCAGACTTGTAGAGATAGAGCCAAAAGAATTTCAAGCAATAATAAAATTGTTGGTGAAATAAAGAAAAATCAAGGAATTAAATATAAATTCAGATAAAATACCCAATAACCATTTACCAATGCCAATTTCACAAGATTTACCTCAGATAAATATTTTCAACAAGTCAGTATATTACCCATTTAGGTGGAGAGGGGTGAGCATTCGTGTCACTTGACAACTCAATAAATTTTTATATAATCAATTATAATGTGTGGAATTATAGGTTATGTAGGCCCGCGTGATATTACCAGTGTGCTCTTGGGCGGTTTATGGCGTCTTGAATATCGAGGTTATGATTCAAGTGGCATTGCGGTAATAAATAACGAAGAACTTCTCATTCGTAAGATCCCCGGCAAATTGAGTGAGCTGCAGGAGTTATTAAAAAGAGCGCCGGTGAGTGGAAGCATTGGTATTGGACATACGCGCTGGGCAACGCATGGTGGCCCACACGAGGAGAATACCCATCCCCTTATTGATTGTAATGAAAATCTTGCCCTGGTAGTGAATGGCATTATAGAAAACTATCATTTATTAAAAGACGAGCTTGAGGCTAAAGGCCATATCTTCCGTTCTTATACAGACTCTGAAGTCATTGTCCACCTTATTGAAGAAAATTTAAAGGCCAATTTATTTGATGCTGTGCTTCAGACGGTTTCGCGATTAAAGGGTAATTTTGCCTTTGCCGTGATTTTCACAAAAGAACCAGACCGGATTGTTTGTGCCCGGCATGATGCACCACTTGTTTTAAGTATCAATGAAAATGAATCAGCACTGGCAAGTGATGTTTCCGGCGTTATTGCAATATTTGATAAGATAATTGACCTGCCCAATGATTCGGTCGCAGTTATTTCGCCAAAAACTTATGCGATCAAAAATTTCAAGGGTGAAGAAATTACGGTCCAGCCAAGAAAGGTCACTATTAAAGTCAAGGATATTGAAAAAGAGAATTTTCCCCATTTTATGCTCAAAGAGATTTATGAGCAACCACGCATTCTTTCGCAAATTATCAATACACGCATTGTTAATAATCATATTAATCTTGGTGAAGAAATAAATTTTTCAGATAAAGATTTTTTAAAGATTTCAAGAATTTATATCCAGGCTTGCGGAACATCCTGGCATGCCGGAGTTGTTGGCAAATATTTAATTGAGCGGTTTGCTCGTATCAGCACCGAGGTTGATATTTCAAGTGAATTCCGGTATCGGGATATGGTTCTTGATGGCGATACGATGGTAATGGCAATCAGCCAATCTGGTGAAACCGCAGATACCATTGCGGGATTGAGAGAGGCAAAGGCACGGTTCTTAAGGGTTCTCTCTCTGGTAAATGTTTTACATTCAAGTATCTACAAAGAATCAGACGGTGCAATCTCAATTATGGCTGGACCGGAAATTGGTGTTGCTTCAACCAAGGCATACACGGCAGAAATTTTGAATTTATATTTATACAGCCTTTATCTTGGTACGTTAAGGGGATTTGTTCGTGAAGATGAATTATCTAATCATCTAAATGAAATGAAAAAATTACCCGAGCAGGTTGAGGAGATATTAAACCAGCAGGATGAAGTCAAGAAGATTGCGTTTAAATTTTATAATGCACGGGACTTTTTATTTTTAGGCAGAGGAATAAATTACCCTACTGCGCTTGAAGGCGCATTGAAATTAAAAGAGATTTCTTATATTCATGCTACTGGTTATGCTGCAGGTGAGATGAAACACGGTCCAATTGCCCTAATTGATGAACACATGCCAGTAGTTTGTATCAATCCAAAGACAGGTGTATATGAAAAGATGTTGAATAACATCCAGGAGGTCGTTGCCCGTAAGGGTCAGGTAATCAGTGTAGTTACAAAAGGTGACAAGGCGACCAGTTCTATCAGTAAATATGTGATAGAAATACCTGAATGTAGCGAATTTATTTCACCGATCATTGCAGTTATACCTTTACAATTACTCGCCTATTTTATTGCGACATTCAAGGGTTTGGATGTTGACCGTCCGAGAAATCTTGCGAAGAGTGTGACGGTTGAATAGTAAATTGAGGCTGGATTGTCTGATCAATATCCAGATTGAGATTGCTAAGAAAATTAAGATAAAAAAAATAAAAAAACAGCCGAAATTAATTGCCGGAATAGATGTTGGGATAAATGGTAATCTTCTGTGTGGCTACATTGCTTTGTTGTCGTTTCCAAACCTTGAGTATATTGATGGCGTATATGCGATAAAAAAGGCAAACTTTCCTTATATTCCGAGTTTTCTCACCTTCCGTGAAGTTCCCGTAATTATAAATGCCTACAAAAAATTAAAAAAGAAACCAGATTTGATTTTCGTAGATGGTCAGGGTATTACCCATCCTCGCAGTTGTGGTATTGCTGCCCATTTGGGTGTGGTATTGAATAAACCTGCGATTGGTTGTGCAAAATCCTATCTTTTTGGCGACTGGGGAATGCCCGGTAAAAAGAGGGGAGATTGGACACCAATTAAATATAATCATAAAAAAATCGGAATTGTTCTGCGCACCAGAGATAATACGAAGCCAGTATTTGTATCACCAGGAAATCTGATCAATTTTGAAGATTGTCGAAAATTTATCCTTGCGACAACAAAATTTCGTATTCCTGAGCCTATAAGATATGCACATATCCGGGCAAAAGAGATAGCAGCATACTATCTGTCGGGTAAATCTGTAGGTCGCCATGAGGCGACAAAGGAGGCAAAATGTCTGAAGTAAGAAGGGATATTGTGACTGATACCTGGGTAATTATTGACACTGAAAATGATGAGATCCCCGTGGTTTCTGCTGAGATTGCAGGTCAGAGCGACCCCTGTCCATTTTGTGAAGGGAATGAGTCGAACACGCCCAGAGAGATATATGCAATCAGAGACGGTTCTCAACCGAATAGCCCGGGTTGGAAAGTAAGGGTTGTTCCCAATATCCACCCTATTCTAAGGGTTGAAGGTAAGTTGGAAAAATTTGGTGTTGGTGTCTATGATATGGTTACAGGAACTGGTGCCAATGAAGTGATTATTGAGTCACCCAATCACATAACGAATCTTGCTGATCTCACCCAGGAACAGATTACGCTTATTCTTGATACGTATCGCTTTCGGATTGAGGATTTGCATAAAGATAAAAGAATCAGGTATGTGTTAATTTTTAAAAATTATGGTCGGCCTGCTGGTTCTTCTACAATTAGTCATATCCATTCCGATTTAATTGCTTTGCCCGCAACGCCAAACCGCGTAAAACAAAAACTTAGTGGCTCATTTGAATATTATCGTTACAAAGAACGATGTCTTTTCTGTGATATTATTCAACAGGAGATTGATATGGGAGAGCGACTTATTCTCCAGACCGATAAATTTGTGGCCTTTACCCCTTATGCCTCAAGATTTCCAGGCGAGGTTATGGTCATTCCCAAACGTCACGTGTTTTCCTACAAACTAATTGGCAAAACCGAATTAAATGATCTTGCTTATATCTTAAAAAAGCTCTGTGGTTCAATTCGCAGCGGATTCAATGACCCGCCATATAATCTTGTGCTTACTGATAGCCCCAATTTATTACCCCGGCCTGATTACTGGAAGACAATTGAACAGGATTTTCACTGGCACATTGAGATTATTCCCCGTATATACCGGACGACCGGTTTTGAACTGGGTACAGGTTTTTATATAAATAGATATGGGCCAGAAAAATCAGCAAAGATATTGAGGGCGAATTTATGATAAAAGGAATAATTTTTGACTTGGATAATACCTTAGTTGATTTTATGGTTATGAAGGAATCTGCAGTTGATTCTGCAGTCAGTGCAATGATTGATGCGGGTTTGAAAATGGATAAGAATATTGCAAGGCAGAAAATTTTTGATATATATAAAGAAGTGGGTATTGAAGACCAGACGGTCTTTGATAAATTTTTGACCCGGGAGTTTGGTTATATTGATTCACGGATTCATGCTGCAGGTATTGTTGGTTATCGCCGGGCACGAGAGGCAACGCTCGTCCTTTATCCCCATGTTTATATTACCCTTATAGGGTTGATAAAAAGGGGGCTGAAACTCGCGGTTGTGACTGATGCCCCTAAATTACAGGCTTGGTTAAGACTATGCCAGTTGAATCTACACCACCTTTTTGATATCGTGGTAACCTTTGAAGAAACCTATAAAAGAAAGCCAGACCCGGCACCATTCAAAATCACCCTCGAGAAATTAAACATACAACCTGAAGAGGCGATGATGGTTGGCGATTGGGCAGAGAGGGATATTATGGGTGCAAAAGTTCTTGGTATGAAGACCGTTTTTGCCAGGTATGGTGATACTTTCGGCACAAAAAACTCTGGTGCAGATTACGAGATTAATGATATCATTCAACTGCTTGAGATTGTGGATAGTTTAGCCAAAGAATCTCCATATGCAATGAATAGCCCCGGTAAATAGATTTTGATGTTTAATGTTGATTTTTTTAAAGAGAAATTTGGGAAAGTTAATCTATTTTCAATTTCTTTTTGCGCCATTTTTTTATTTTTTAATTATCTTTCTTTTGGTAATTCTTTATTACCGGATAGTGAATATATTGTTTACGAAACCAGTGATAAAGGTAAGATTGGAAAGATAGAGGTCAATCTTGTAAAGGATAGTGCTGGTTATCATATCACATATGTCTCCGATCGAACTGTTGAGGCAATTCTTGATACTGAAAATCTCCAGACAATTTATTTAAATAAGATAATAAAGGGACGATGGGAATTGAGTGTTAAAAAAAATCACATTTTTGAGGTCAATTATCAAGGCAGGAAGAGTTATCATAAAGAAACAGATCCTGTATATGACCGGCACACACTTGATTTTGCCCTCAGAAGCTTTACGTATCATAAAAATTTTAAGAAAAGAATAAGATTGAATGTACCTGAATTTATGATAATCAACGCAGATTTAGAAGTAATTGGTGAAGATAGTGTAACCACACCAGTTGGTTTTTTTGATTGCTGGAAAATAATGATGAAACCAAGGGTTATATTTACACATATGAAATTCTATTTTTATATTGAAAAAAAATTTCCGCAGCGTTTTATTAAATATACGGATTCTTCAGGAAAGAATAGTATAATATTGAAAGAATATGTTTCAACTACTTATTAGTCCGTTTTTTAGATTTTGCTGGATTCTTTGGTTCTGTTTTCTTATCGTCACCTTTTTTGAATAGATCCCTAAATTTTGTCTTCAGTTGTTTAATCTTGAGCAGGTCATCCTCACGCTGGTCATTTACATTATTTGAATCAGCATCAATAAACTGGTCATTTTTGTTGTTAAGATTTTTTTGTTCTTTAACCTTCGGTTCTATGGTTTTTTTCTGTTCAGTATTTTCTTTACTCTCCTTGGGAATTTGAATCTGGATAACGGGTTTCTTCTCATTTTCGTCAGGCTTTTCATTTCTGATGACAGGTTTAACTGCCCATAGGCTACCCAGAATGAATATGATGGTTAAAAGAATTCTATTCATTTCTACTCCTTAATTATATAAAATATTTTTGGTTTGTCAAGTCTACCATGGCAATAACCTGACATAGACCCTTCTTTTCTCATCTTGTTCAAGTTTGATTCTCCTTTTAATTGTTTGATAGCCCAATTTTTTTATCTCAACAACATATTCACCGGCCTTCAAAACTATTGTGCGCGGGGCCTTCCCTACATAAACCCGTTCACCGGATATTACTTCTTTAATATATAGACGGCATTTTGATGGTGTTGAGATTATTCTCAGTTTTGCAGGTTCTGGTTCTTCAATTAATATCTCTATTTCTCTTCTTGATACCTCTTCAGTATCGGACAAATCTGGTAATTCTTTAATTGAAGCAAGGATAATAATCGTCTCTATACCTTCGGGTCCGGTTATTTCGTAATCGTAATCCATATCTGGTGAAGGTAATTCGTATGTTTTATTTGACTGAATAAACCCGTTATCCCCTTGTTGGGGGAAGAGAAGATTTTCCCTTCCCCCCACATCAATGTCATAGACCGCAACATAGCAGTCTTTATCTGTCTTGAAAAAGATTTTTAACCGTTCACCAGGATAATAAGTAGGTTCGTCTTTGTTCAACCAGACATCAATATTAACGGGATTATTCAGGGGTTTGGTGCTTTCTATCTGCGCATTCAATCCTATGATAAAGATGAATATCGTTGTAAGCATTTTTATCTCCCTGACTTTTGCACATCCTGTGTTTTGACAGTTCTCTTTTCATTTTCCCGGTCAGGCGGTGGCAAATTTCTTATTGGTGTTTTCGGATTTTTCGGTCGCTGGTATTCTTCTCTGGAATCGGGTTCATCAGACTTACGTGGGTTTATTGTATTACTTTTTGGATAGTTTTTTTCGTTATCAATATCATCGGATGTGTTTTCAGTTTTCCTTATGGTTCTTGTATTATCGTCATCAGATGGGACTTTAGGTCTTTTTATAATTCTTGTATTTTCATCAGTAGATTTTTCTCTATCATTATAATATGAATCGGTTTTTCTTTGCTCAATCGTTTTATTATCCAGATTTTTACTCATATTATATCGCTCATCAGCAGGATTTTGTACCTTTGCTTTCCTATATTCTTCGTTTTTTGTCACAATTTCTTTTTTAACCTTTGTTTCGTATTCTTGTTTCATTCTTTCTAAGTTTCCTAATTTGTATTCTTTTTCTATACGGGTATAGAGCTGAGGGTCTTTTTCTTTTGTCAGGCGTTGAATCTCTTTTTCATTATATGGAATATTAATTTCTCTTGTTGGTTTTTCCGGAAGATTGACTCCGTATGACCTTGCCTTGTATCTGAATTCATTATAGGCATAGGGAATTTTGTATCTTACCCATCTGCCATATCTCGGTCGCCACCACCAGCACCCATTCTCATACCAGACGACATAAAATCCGGCACAGAAAAAGTGCCAGTCAAAATGGTGGCACCAATGGCAATGCCACCAATACCAATCCCACCACCAGGGATGATACCAGACATAGTAAACACAGTAATAGCCATGCGGGTAATAAATCCAGTAACTATCATAATATTCAGGATCAGGACCCCAGTATTCATCATACCAGTATTCGTTTTCATAATTACCATCATAATCGCAATAAATGAAGTTGGCACTGAATGCAAATAGTGGGATTGCAGCAAGGATGAGTAAAAATAAGCGTTTCATTTTAACCTCCCTTGTTGTTTTGCTCTGCAAAACGCGGATAGACGCAGATTGCAAAGCGGATTTACACTGATTGTTTATCATTTTTTCCTCACCAGTTCTGGATTACCCGGATCAATCTGGTATGCCCAATCAAATACGACATAACCGGATTTTATTGAGGTAACCCGAATCTTGGCAAAGTGATTGTCCCAGGTCCAGATAACATAGGTATGACCTTCAATGGCTTCAACAATTCCCGTGGGTGACCAGCCATCATCTGGCGCATACCCAATTTCATCAAAAGAATAGGTATAACCCATATCCTGAATCAAACCACCCGGCTTGCGGATGAAGAAATAATATGAATCATTGTATTCGTCATACCCGAAATAGAAATCGCAATATGTATGATTGTAAGGGACAACAGTGTAATTGCTGAAGTCCCAGCCAGCATAGGCAGGATATTCAGTGTAATCAAAGATTTTTTCATTGAATCCTTCAGGTCTGGGTGTATCAAAAACAGTCTCATAGGAAAGTTCGCTTTCATTATCATGTATATCATAGGCAGAGATCGCATAGAAATAGGTCTGTCCGTTCAAAAGTCCGTAATCAAGAAAGTAATCTAAATTAGTTTCACCAATGAGATAATAAGGTCCTTCTGGTGCAGGTCCGCGGTAAACTCTGTAGCCGGCAATGTCAGGTTCAGTATTAAGATACCAGGTGAGCATCACCTGTTCGTCTCCAGTTATTGAGTTCAAACCTCTGGGAACTGCAGGCGGTTCACGGTCTACGTCTTCATAACAACAGGGCGAAAAAACCAGCCCGGATGCGACCAGGATTAATTGAAGAACATTTTTCAGTCTTTTCATTTGGCACCTCTACCAATATAATATGCAAATTCTGTGCCAGTAAAACTCTTCAAATTTCAGCAGTTTTCCATATTCAAGGCACAAAAATTGTGCGGATATAACAAAACTTGTGCGGATAAAAACAGATTAATTATTGCTTATTTTTTCGCCTTTCATCAAAATATAACTTCACACAAATCAATCTGAGTCCCACGTGAAATTGGTAGGGACAGGGCTTGTCCCTGTCCAAAAAATGAAAAGAGCGGACAACCACAGGGGTTGTCCCTACTACGGGATTTATATAGCCGGACAATCACAAGGACTACAATTCCTGGAGTAGCGACTTCAGACACGCGAATTTTTACAAGGGACTTTCAATAAAATTAATTTTAATTTGAATCGTTCTCTTGACTTTTAATTTTTTTTAATTATTATTTAATATGATTTTAATTGTAATGTTTAGTATGCATGTAGGGATTGAGGCAGGTTTTCATCAACCGGTCATTGGTCTTGATTATAATCTGAACAGCGGTGTTTTGGTTAAAGCCTTTATTGGTAAAGAGGATTTAAGGCATAATGTATATTTAAATCTTGCTTTGAGTGGTGCTTATTATCAGGGAAAGAATCCTGGTTATTCATTCGGTAACTATGGTCTTACCCTTTTGATAAAAAAATCACACTGGCGTGTAGCGCCATTTGTAGAATTTGGTGGTGATTATATCTCAAGGGAATTGAACAAAAACAAGGAATGGGGTATAGGATTCAACTATGCATTTGGTTTTTCAATAAATTTCAATTACGAAGCGTTAAATATCTATCCTGCATTTTATTATGATGGCTTAACCGATTTTAAAGCCCAAGCCGGAAATCTCGGTATAAAATTAGGGATTGGATATGAGTTATAATTTAAGTCCGAAATCCGAAATTCGGAATACCAAACAAATGACATGGCGAATTTTATCATATATCATGCTGGTTTTAGTCTTTTCCTGCCAAAACCATATTATTGAACGTTCAGCCAGTGAGTATTTTCCGCTAAAAGAAGGAAATTGGTGGCATTATGCAAATAACGATTTATACAATCCACAGGTTATTAACATTGTTGTAGAATCCTTAGATACATTATTACAGCGTGAATGCTATCCATTCAATATTTCTGGCGAATTTCGTTATTTTTCCAAAGATCAGGAAGGTGTTAAAGAGTATATAAAAATAACCCAGAATTATGGTGGTTATGATTATACAATTTTACAGGGATTTATCACCAGACTTGAACTACCCCTGGTCAGGGGAAATCAATTTTCAGATTCACTCGTGGATTCACTGGACTTCTTTGGTCAATGGATAAAGGGCCGGTACCTGATAAATGGGCTTGTGTCAGATTATCAGAATGACGAACTTTATGGTGCGGTCTATAAACTTATTATATCAATATTTCAATTTATTACCACACTTGATTCAACCATCGCCAGTGAAGAATATGTAGAAGAATATTATGCACCAAGCATAGGTTTGATTAGATTCAAGAATCGTGATGGTGAGTTCAATCTCACTGAATACCACGTAGAATAGAAATAGTAGGCAGTAGAAAGGATTGAAATTAAGAAGTTGGGAAGTTAGGAAATTAGGAAAAGACAGTAGGTAGTATGTAGTAAGTAGTAAGTGGATGGAAATGTAGGATTTACGCTTATGGAGATACAAAATAAAAAAAATAAACAAGATAGGTCAGAAAGATTGCTGTTAGATATTTATCATTGTCTTTTTAATACCTTTGGCCCACAATACTGGTGGCCTGGAGATTCACCATTTGAGATTATGGTTGGTGCAATACTCACCCAGAATACAAACTGGCAGAATGTAGAAAAGGCGATTAATAATATTAAAAAGGCAGGATTATTGAATCCAAAAGATTTGCTAAAAAATAAAAATAGAATTCCGAAATTGGTTAAACCATCAGGATTTTATAAATTGAAAAGCAAGAGGTTGATCACCTTTTTAAGATATTTCACTGATAATTATGATGGTAAGATTACAAATTTTAATGGCAAGGATACACATGTTATAAGAGAAGAATTACTTGCCATCTCTGGCATTGGACCTGAAACTGCAGACTCAATTCTTCTTTATGCACTTGGCCGACCGGTTTTTGTTGTTGATGCCTATACCCGCAGGACATTTTCAAGGCACAAATTGATAAGTAATGATGCAGATTATGATGATATCCAGAAATTATTTGAAGATAATTTATCCAAAGATACTCAATTATACAATGAATACCATGCCTTGATTGTCAGACTGGGCAAACAATTCTGTAAAAAAAATGAACCTTTGTGTGATATTTGCCCTGTATTCAGTATTTTTAACTAAGCCTGATAGTCTTATCCAGGGCGTTTATCTAAATCCTTATCAGGTTTGCAAAAAAAGTTATTTAGAAGAAATTTTTAGTTATGCTGATTCTGGTTATATTAATACGATAGTCGTTGATTTAAAGAGTGATTATGGTTATCTTACTTATGAATCAGAAGTTGATTTAGTTAAAGAACTTAAGGCGTTCAAGAGATACATTGACCTTGATTATTTAGTAAAAAGGTGTGAAAATGCAAATGTAAAACTGATTGCACGGATTGTATGTTTTCGTGATAACTATCTTGCCCAATATGAAGATTGTGCAATTCGAGACACATCAGGCGAAATCTGGTATGACAAAACCAAGACTGCCTGGGTGAATCCATATAATAAAAAGGTTCGTCAGTACTTAATAAGTATTATTGAAGAATTGGTAAAAAAAGGTGTTCGCTCATTTGCCTTTGATTATGTGCGTTTTCCCACAGATGGCGATGTCAGTATTATAAGATTAAATAATGTTAAAGGTGCAAGGTACGAACCGATCGTAGCATTCTTTGAAGAATTACGAAAAAAGGTTGACGCTGAAATTGGCATCTGTATCTTCGGTTATGCGGTCTGGTATAATTTAAAAGCCGAGGGTCAGGAGATTTCAAAATTTGGTCCGGTTGTGGATGTTGTCTATCCAATGTTCTATCCCTCACACTTTCACCCCCAATTTGAAAAAGAGGAATGTGAGTACTGGCGCAATTACTGGATTTATTTTGATTCGGTAGAAGAGGCATTCAAAAAATTGCCCCTTAATGTGAAGGTAATTCCGTTTGTTCAGGGATTTGACCTTTATGCTGAAGACTACAATGACGAATACATATTTTCTCAAATATTGGGGGCTATCAATGCGGATGCAGATGGAATATTAATCTGGAATGCGGCGAGTAATTATACTAATTCTTGGTTTTCTTTAGCTCGGGCGTATAATTTAATCCAATACCGATACGCTCAGAATAGCCTAAGTATCCGTAGGAGAGAGCTACTGCACCAATATCAAGAAATAGCCCCGAGCCTATCATTATCTCTAATGAAAAACCAAAAGAAAAACCAGACCAGCCCAAATCCTGATAACCAGTTTGATAACCAACCATCAAAGAAAATCCGGAAATCATTGATTCCTGACCAAATATTGCTTTGGTAGTTGTTTGCATTATCTTGGGTTCACGAATCTGGAGTTCACTTCCTATTGAAAATGTTGGTATATAATCAGGATAAAGAGAATAGTCAATACTCAGTGCCCAGTGGCTCTGGCTGAATGGTATTTTTAAGGTAAGGCCCTGGCGAAAATTAACCGGCGGATATTCCCATTTTTCAATAAATTTTCTTGGTGTACCTAAATTTTTAATTGTGGTGCCTAAATAGATTAATTTTGCAGGCCGTAGAATTAACCCAAAATCACCAAGTAATCCATAGGCACTAACACTTTCTAACTGACTGCGCACAACCTTTGCACAGCCACCAAAAGAAATTTGTTTTTTGCGACCGATACTTTTCCCATAGCCTGCATTCAAGAGCATATCTGAATTGCGGAATTCATCAAATTCTTCGCCTGTTTCGTCGCGTCTTGTATCCTTTGCTGTAAGATAGCATAGTCCGATACCCAGTGAGCCAGTTTTTTTGCCCAGAAAGATAGATGATGTTAGATTGTAATACTGGATAAAACCAAAATGGGACATCGCCATTCCCGAAACATAATAACTATTGATAACGCCAAGTCCTGCGGGATTCCAGAATACCGCATTGCCGTCATCGCTAAGGGCAGTGAAGGCATTGCCCATTGCTACAGGACGTATACCCGTGCCTAATTTTAAAAATGTATATCCAGTTGCACCGGGTTGCCAGATCTGGCCAGCACAGAAAGTCGTTATTGATGATAGAAAAATCATTAGAGGCTTCGCCCCGAAAATAATAGAATTTTGGAAATTGAAATACTTGAATAATATTTTCGGCATGTGAAATTATATGCGGATTTCACCCTTAGTCAAGTGAAGGATTTAAATCAAAATAATCCTATCTACCTTTAGAAATTACGCGACTAAAGTCACTAATCCAGTTGCTGTAGCGTCCATCCGCCTCAGGCGGATTAACTGGACGAAAAATATAAAATCCCCCTTAATTCCCCTTTGTTAGATGGGGAAATAAGGGGGATTAAAAAAATTGTTTATATTGATTTTTCTATTTGAACCGGTCTTTTAATTTATTGAGCACCTGGGGAAGGGTAGTGTATTCCATTTCAGTAAGCGGAAGTCTTTGTGGTTCAAATGGACCATGGCGACGGATATAATCTGCAATCTCATTTGCCTTTTGCCTTGTATGGTCATAACTCGGGTCAGCAAACATATCCCTTGGTCCAATGAACATTCCATTTGAAACCTGGAATCCGAGGGCGATTACCCTGGGAGGTCCATCAAACCGTGTGGGATTTGCATCTTCTACTGAGACCGGCATAAATGGACCCCAGTGTGAGCCACGCATCCAGCCTGTCACCATATATGGAAATGAAAATGGCTCAAGCACTTCCCCAACTGCAGGCAGACCACTCTGACACCGTACAATCATGACTGGGTCGTCCTTTCCTACATACCTTCCCGCAAGGAGATTTACCTTCTGGGTTGAAGTTGTTGCTGCGATAGTGCCATCTTTTTTATAGATATTCTTTATTATATAGTGCTCAGACGCACCAATAAGGCATAATAGGTCATACATATCCTCAGGCGTATTCAATTTTGCATTCTTGTCGTGAAACACATCGTGGCATTCAAAGACAAATCCATCATGCATGCTCGGGTCAATAACAAGTCCAATGGTATTGAATGGATCAGCAAACATCTTGAACAAGGGATAGTTCCAGGAACCAGGCGAGGTTTTATCTGCTGCAAAGACAATGACCGGTTCACTCTTGCGTTCTTCAAAGGTCATTTCAGCGCAACCCGGGCCCATACCTTTGACATTTCCAGAAAAGGCATCAGAAAGAAGGTCCTGGCCTGCACCATAGAGTTTTAGCTCCTTTGCCACATTTGTACATTCAACGAATGTATCCCAGGCGAGTTTGTGGATTTCATTGGAATCATTGCCTAAACGATGGCTCATAATGAGTTCCAGGTCATCGCCACAGTGGGTTACATGGAAGTCTACAATTGTGCCTTTATTTTTTTGGGCATCAAGCAATTGAATTGCCCGGGCAATGATATTGGGGTGCATACTTGAATGTCCCACATACCCACCAACATCTGCCTTAATGATGCTCAAAGTAATTGCCATTATTCCTCCTTAAAAATCATTTAGTTTCACAGGTTATTATATATATTAAAAGGCTTATGTCAATATTGTGATTTATTGGATAATTGAGTAATTTCCTAGGTTGTACCAAATCTACTTACGAAATGGCAATAGCAATCCCCCTCTTTCTACCTTTTACAAAAAGGGAAATAAAACGGATTGGATAAGATTCAATTCCTCAAAACAACACATTTCTTTGTAATTGTCTTTTTATCCGTGACCAGTTTTATAAAATAGACACCACCGGGCAAGGATTTTTTTAGTTCTACTTCGTAAAGCCCCATATTCTTTTCACCATCAACCAACACCTCTTCCACCTGACCCAGGACATTGTAAATAACGAGTTTCACCTTTGAAGGTCTGGGTAGGGCATATTGAATCTTCAAATTATCACTGACCAGCGGGTTTTGGAGTATCTTTAAACTCATATCACCTATCTGGTATCTCATATCCGTATCAATGCCGGTCTGCGGTCTGATGGCAAAGACATTAAGCGCCCTAACCCAGGCACTCCCCCGCGGTCTATCTTCT
>Ga0172364_10000020_pt1 | contig 92601 bp, 84 predicted proteins | sample LakKivSesite10cm_FD_114545 | JGI IMG/M metagenome (GOLD analysis project Ga0172364, IMG submission 114545) | Sediment microbial communities from Lake Kivu, Rwanda - Sediment site 10cm | ecosystem: Environmental > Aquatic > Freshwater > Lake > Sediment | place: Rwanda: Western Province, Lake...
ACTTTACAGCGTAGAAAGATATATAATATTGGGTTATGGAGACAACGACATGAAGTTAAACAACCCTGACCAGTCGCCAATTGATTTAAGCGGATTTTTCCAATGCTCGCTGAATGCTAACAGATTTTTATTGCCGAGGAGATCCCGGTGTATGCGGTAATTTTTGGTGGTGAAATACCATCATCAAGCACAATTTAGCGGGATGGATTTATTGTTTATGGTGACGAGCCTTATATGACGGTTGATTACGACACGACTCAACTGGTCTATTCCTTAAGTGGCCTTGAACCTGCTAGTAAATACGAAATTGAATGGGATTGGTATCACGAGTTTAATGATGCCAGCAAACAGCGTTTAAGAACAGATGATATTCTTAACGAACATAAGTGGATTCCATCTGGTAAGCGTGTTACAATTCGCAAACCGATTCCTCAAGCAGTGGTTGAGGATGGCATATTGGAGATAACTGATGAGATTACCGCCGGTGATGGTTTTGCAATCCTGAGTGGTTTTGCAATTCTTGATGCAGCTGAATCTGGTGGTGGACCACAGGGTGAAGAGGCTTCGATTTCAGAGCCATTCTTTTGGGAACGGATTTATCCAAATCCGACAAAAGGTGCAATAAGGATTAGATTCAATTCACCGGATGAACGAAGCGTCTCTGTTAAATTATACGATGTTTGCGGTCGGCTTGTGCATCAGGAGAATATAAGAAAATCGAAAATTGGGATGAATGAAGTCTCGGTAAGACGAAAAACTCTCGCCTCTGGAATCTACTTTGTTCAATTACAAACAGATGAGTATTATAAAGTTGAAAAAATCATACTACTTAGATGATGAATGGTAGTCTCCAATAATATGAGTTTGAAAAATTTGTCCTTGACACACATCAGAACAAACCAATTGGAGCTAAAAGTTTACCCTGAATCCCTTACCATTGCTATTTCTTCAGCAGTGAGAAGAGTAAGAGTTTGTTATGAAACCCGACTTGGCACCGGACTTGATTGAAGATGAGGCACTGGGGATTTTAGGGGACCCTGAGGTATACAATGAAGATTATGGGTCTTGACCCGGGAATTTCTGCCACTGGTTATGGAATTATTTTAGATAACAAAAAAACAATCTGCGGAACAATCAGACCCACAGAAAAAGATTATTATAAAAAAATATCAGTAATCTGCGAAAAGATTAAATCATTGATAACATGCTATCAGCCTGATGTTGTATCGCTAGAAAAGGCATTCTATCAAAAAAATGTGGCGAGTCTGATAAAAATTTCTGAATTGAGGGGTGCAATCCTTTTTCTGTTATTGCAAAATAAAATTAAATTCATTGAATATACACCTGCCCAGATAAAATTAGTTACTACTGGAAATGGCAGGGCATCGAAAGAACAGGTGCGGTTTATTGTCGAGAGGGTTCTTTTGAAAAACAGGACGCGTATTTCTCATCATGCCATTGATGCTCTTGCAATAGCATATACCGCACACCGAAAACAACGATTAGTTAAATGTGAATCGATAATATAATAAGGAGGTTGCTTTGATTGGAAGATTAAAAGGAAAGGTCATAGAAAAATCGCCACCATATTTTATTCTTGATGTTTCTGGTGTGGGTTTTATTATCCAATCGCCCTTAAATATTTTTGATAAAATAGAATTGAACTTGGATATTGTAGTATACACAAAATGTTTGATAAAAGAAGAAGAAATTTTTATCTTTGGTTTTCTTCAGAGGTCAGAACTTGATACATTTGAGGTATTAATATCTGTGCCAGGATTAGGACCAAAATCTGCACTGACCCTTTTGTCAAATTTTTCTCCAGACGAAATCGCCAAGGCAATTGAAGAAGAGAATCTTGAACTACTTTCATCAGTGCCGCGTATCGGCAAGAAACTTGCAAGTAAGATAATTCTTGAAATGAAAGGTAAATTGAATTTTGTAAAGGAAAGCAGCGCATTTAATCAGGCATTGAATGCCCTGTGCTCACTCGGTCTCACAAGACCAGAGGCAATCAGCAGGTTAAAAGGACTGCCTAATAACCTCCCTGCTGAAGAACTCATAAAACAGGCATTGAAGGCTAAATGAAGGAAAGGGCACTTTCCGGCATACAGTTTGAGGGTGAGGAGATATATGAACTTACCCTCAGGCCAAAGAAACTTGAGGAATTTGTCGGACAAAAGAATACAGTTGAAAATTTAAAGGTCTTTATCCAGGCAACAAAAAAAAGGAAAGAACCATTAGAACATATTCTCTTATTCGGTCCACCTGGATTGGGTAAGACAACGCTCGCCCATATCATTGCCCGGGAAATGGATGTTAATATCTATCCCACATCAGGTCCTATCTTAGAACGACCATTTGACCTTGCTGGTATATTAAGCAATTTAAAATACGGTGATATTCTCTTTATTGATGAAGTCCATCGGATAAACAAACTTGTAGAAGAATATTTATATCCTGCGCTTGAAGATTTCCATCTGGATATAATACAGGACAAAGGAATGGGTGCACAGACCCTCAGGCTGAAACTCGAAAAATTTACCCTTATTGGTGCGACCACCCGTTCAGGATTGCTCACCTCTCCTTTACGGTCAAGATTCGGTATAAATTTTAGATTGGATTATTACCCGCCTGAAGACTTGGAGCAGATTATAAAGCGCTCAGCAAAGATCTTGAAGATAAAATTATCTAATGAGGCAGGTTTGGAAATAGCCCGAAGGGCAAGGGGAACACCAAGGGTGGCAAATCGATTATTGAGAAGGGTGCGTGATTTTGCCCAGGTAAAGGAAAAAGAGCTTGTTGATTTAGAAATTTGTGAATATGCCTTGAAAAAACTTGATGTAGATATACGGGGGCTTGATGAGATGGACAAAAAAATTATCAAGACAATCATTGAAAAGTTTCAGGGTGGCCCAGTGGGACTCAATAGCCTTGCAGTGGCAGTGGGTGAAGATGCCCAGACCATTGAAGAAGTCTTTGAACCATTTTTAATAATGGAGGGATTTATAAAAAGGACACCAAGGGGAAGAGAGGCTACCCGGCTTGCCTACGAACACTTTAATATAAAACCCGGCCAGGGACCGCTGTTTAGATAAATTAAATAACCAGTCCGCCTAATCATCTTGACACCGGTTAAAGAATTGTTATAATCATTTGTGAAGTTCGTTGATGAGGTGACAATTTTTGTGGAATCAGGTTCTGGTGGTAACGGATGTGTTTCATTCAGAAGGGAGAAATTTGTACCCCGAGGTGGTCCTGATGGTGGTGATGGTGGTAATGGTGGTTCGGTCTATCTTATTGGTGAAAAAAGTTTACAGACCCTATATGATTTACAATTGAGACCCCATTACAAGGCAGGCTGGGGAATGCACGGAAAGGGCAAAGGTATGGACGGAAAATCAGGTGGCGATAAATATATTTCTGTGCCACTAGGTATTGATGTCTATAAAGATGATAATTTAATCGGTGAAGTCCTTCAACATAAAGAAAAAATTTTGGTTGCTAAAGGTGGAAAGGGTGGTAGAGGAAATCGCCATTTTGTAACATCTACAAATCAGTCGCCGAGATTTGCGGAAAAAGGTGAACCAGAAGAAAAATGTAAGTTAAAGATCATACTAAAATTGATTTCTCAAATTGGTATTGTAGGATTTCCCAATGCCGGCAAATCAACGCTTTTAAGGGCAATGACCAATGCCCGTCCTCAGATTGCTAATTATCCATTTACAACCCTCACGCCGAATTTAGGTGTGCTCAAAGATAATTATCAGAATGTTGTTATTGCAGATATGCCCGGAATTATTGAAGGTGCTCACACTGGCCGGGGTCTGGGACTGAAATTTTTAAGGCACATAGAAAGAACCCGTATGCTACTTTTGTTGATTGATATTTCTGTATCAGAACCAATCAAGCAGTATTGGATACTCCTTGAAGAATTCAAAAAATACAATTCAAATTTGTTAAAAAAACCACGTATTGTAGTTTTTAATAAAATTGACCGATTAAGGAAAATACAAAAATTTTCATTAAAAGAACCAGTCTTTTACATCTCCGCACTAAAAAATATCGGGATTGATAAATTAATAAATAGATTGAAAAATGAAAATTTCTTTAAAAACTGATAAAGAGACGCTCTTTAAACTTTTAAAGGATTCTGACCTCAATAAAAAATTGAAGATTTTTAATAAGTTGGGTGATCTATCTGAACCAGATAGAATAAAAATTCTCTTAAAGATACTTGAAGATAGTTCCTGGTATCTGCGTGAGCAGGCAACAAAAGAACTCGCTCAATTCGGCAACAAACTGGTGCCGCGACTAAAAAAACTCTGTACTAAAGGATTCTGGTACACCCGTGCAGCTGCCTGTAGAACCCTGGGTGAAATTGGTGACTTGGATGCCACCGGAACAATATTTAAACTGTTATTAAATGATGACAATCCTACGGTTTTAAAAGAAGCAAGACAGGCAATAAGAAAGCTAGCAAAAAAAAATGGCGAAAACTTTTTAATAACACTCAAACAAATCAGAATAGAACAGAATCTCGATGAATCCGCATCCTCAATTTTAATAGAGTGCCTGCCTGAGCAAAGAGAAATATTGAAAGAAATATTTGAAACGAAAAAAGGATGAAAAAGGATTTGTTTGACCACGCAAGGGACTTTGTATTATTACTCACTATTGAAAAACTCAATGAAACCCGACTTTATAGTCTTTTAGAAAAATTTAAAACACCAGATAAAATAATAACTGCACGATTTGAAGAATTATCTGCACTCGCAGATAAAGAAATTGCCCACCGGATATGTTCATTAAAGGTTGATGATGAAATTAAAAGAAAATGGGAAATAATGGAAAAATATGAAATTCAGACAATTCCTTATTACGCAGAAGAATATCCCGCCTGGCTAAAAAATATGGAACACTTTCCGCCTGTGCTCTTTGTGCGCGGCACAATAAAGCCTGATGATGAAGTTGCTATTGGTGTAATTGGTACAAGAGGGGCAACAGTCTATGGTAAGGCAATTGCTGAAGATTTTGCCGGAGAATTCGCCCGTTCTGGAGTGTGTGTGGTAAGCGGAATGGCACGGGGCATTGATACCTCAGCGCACTGGGGTACATTAAAGAACAACGGCAGGACCATTGCCGTTCTCGGCTGTGGCGTTGATGTTATTTACCCTCCGGAAAATCGTAATCTACTGAATGAGATCATAAAAAATGGCGCGGTAATATCGGAATTTAATATTCAAACCCCACCCCTTGCTCAACATTTTCCCAAGCGCAACAGGATTATTGCAGGTCTTTCCCGGGCAATAGTCGCGATTGAAGCAAAAGAAAAATCCGGTGTGATGAATACTGTTGAATGGGCATTACAACAGAACAAAGAAATTTATGCCATACCCGGAAATATCTATTCCAAGACATCCATAGGGACAAATCGTTTGATAAAAGAAGGGGCGATTCCCGTGACCTCAGCAAGCGAGGTGCTTGAATATCTGCATATAAAATTTACAAAAAAGGAACGTGAAATTCAAGAGGTTATATTAAAGGGCGAGGAAAAAATAGTGTGGGAAGGTTTATCTTTTGAGCCGATCTATCTTGATGAATTGAAAGAAAAGATTGGTATGTCTACTGCTGAAATCTTAAAGATTCTGCTCGACCTCGAGATTAGAGGACTGGTTAAACAATTGCCCGGAATGATGTTTGTGAAGAATTTTGAATAGACTTATGGTAATACGAAAAAGGTGTTTAGGCATTTAGATATTTGATATATTCGAGGAGGTTTTATGATTAATATTTTATTACTTATTTTATCAATCAATTCTGCAGGCACATTTTCCATAGTTGCAATTGACACGATGACTGATGAATATGGTATTGCTGTAGCATCAAAGGTCTTTGATGTTGGCTATATTGTGCCCTGGATAGAAGTTGGAGTTGGTGCTGTTGCAACCCAGGCACTGGCTAACCCTTATCTTGGTCCGTGGGCACTTGATGCCCTTGAACAAGGTCATACTGTAGAAGAAGCCCTGACAACAGTCCTTGCGCAGGACAGTTCAAAAGAAGATAGGCAAATAGGAATTGTCGATAAAAATGGGCAAGCAATAGCATTTACTGGTAAGAATACAAATCCCTGGGCAGGCCATAAGACCGCGCCCTATGTTTCAGTTCAGGGTAATATCTTGACTGGACCTGAAGTTATTGATACCATGCTCGCCGTATTTCTGAACTCATCCGGGCCACTTGGTGAAAGGCTATTGCTGGCACTTGAAGCGGGTGAATCTGTTGGTGGCGACAAAAGAGGAAAACAATCTGCAGCATTAATTGTATTAAGAAAACGCGGTGGATATCAGGGAGTCGATAACCGGCTTATTGATTTAAAGGTGGTGGACAATTTAGAACCGGTGAAGGAATTGCGTAAGCAATATGAGTCCTGGCAGTATAATTTTCTTGCATCAGCATATCTTCGTTTGGCAGAAGAGGAAAAAGATAAAACAGATATCTTTCTTGAACGAACCATGAATTTACTTGAAAAAGCATTGAGTAGTGAATTGAAAGACCCACAGGTGTTCAATAACCTTGCCTGGGAATTCGCAACAAGGAAGATGTATCCGGATAAGACATTGATCGCGGCAAAGCGGGCATATGAACTTACGCCAGAGGATGCTAATATTATGGATACACTTGCCGAATCATATTATGCGACAGGTGATTATAAACAGGCAATTTACTGGGAAAAGAAAGCACTGGAAAAAGAACCAAATAACAATTTTTTCAAAGGTCAGCTGGCAAAATTCAAAAAAGCACTGAAGAAATAATAGACAATTTTAATTTACCGACGAATTTCTTCATCCGACTGAAGTCGGATGCTACAATTTTCTATACATCCCGGCCCCTATTATTTTAAACATTTTTATAGCAGAGAAATATTAACGGAAAAACTAAAAATCCCCCTCAATCTCCCTTTAAAAAAGGGGGAGATAGGGGGATTTGATTTTTAATATTCTCGTCCCGATGAATCTGGGCGTTACATTTATTGGTTTCAGTTCTATACAGATATGCGGACGGGAAATGTTGCAACTGGAGTATTATTATTGAAAAAAATAGTTTTTCAGATATTCTTTCAATTCTTTAATTCCAGTGCCCTCTTTGGCAGAAACGAACAATGCCTCAGGAAATTTCTCTGCTAGTCTTATCTTTTCTTCATTAAAAAGTCGGTCCAGCTTATTCAAAACCAAAACCTTTGATTTGTCATTTGCACTTATTTCATTAAGAACCGTCTCCACAGTGTCCAATTTAGATTCTATATCACTATCTGTAGCATCCACAATATGGATTAGTAAATCTGCCTCAAGAACCTCAGCGAGTGTTGCATGGAATGAAGCGATTAGGCTGTGTGGTAGATTTTTCAAAAATCCAACTGTATCACTGATGAGAATTTTATATTTCGGGGGTAAAAACAGAACCGAGGTATTTGAATCAAGCGTAGAGAATAGATAATCAGCAGTGAGAAGATTCCCTTTTGTAAGGGTATTTACAAGTGATGATTTACCCGCATTTGTATAACCCACAATACAGACCTTATAAAAATCCCGACGCTGCTTTCGTTGAACCTGTTTTGACAATTCAATCTTTTTAAGTTCTTTTTTAAGAATAGAAATCCTTTCTTTTATACGCCTTCGGTCAACCTCTAATTTTTTTTCGCCTGGTCCCCGGGTGCCAATCCCACCACCCAACCTTGAAAGTTCCAAACCCTTACCCACAAGTCTGGGCAGGCGATATCCAAGCTGTGCCATTTCCACCTGTAGTTTTGCTTCTTTTGTCCTTGCGTGTTTGGCAAAGATATCAAGTATCAAGGTCGTCCGGTCAATAACCCGTATATTGGTTATTCCCTCAATATTTCTAATCTGGGCTGCAGAGAGCTCGGTATCAAAGATTAAAAGGTCAATATTGAAATCCGCAGCAATTTTTCCAAGTTCCTCAGCCTTACCTTTTCCAAGCAATAGTGCAGGATCATACCGGTCGCGCATTTGAATAAAACTTTCAAGCACTTCACCACCCGCCGTGCGGGTTAAATTAGTGAGTTCCTCAAGCGATTGCATCAATTCCCATCTCTTTGTTTTTGCATCCCCTACTGCAATAAGGAATACCCGCTCTCGTTTATCCATATAAGTATTATTATATATGTAATCTAATCAATCGGCTTTGAATTCTTAAAAAGATAAATGATACGGTGGATTGCGGTCTGAAATGTACCAAAGGTAATGATTATCAGAATATAGACCATTATTTTAGGGCCTAAAAAAGAACCCACAATTAATAATATGAGGCGTATAAAACGTTCAAATATCCCCACCTGCGGTGAAATACCTAATCCTTCACCCCGTGCTCTTGTATAACTGACCATTATTGAACCGAACAGGGCAAATATCACCCAATAAAGAGCGTAATCTACACGGTGATAATAATAAGAGAACAAACCAAGGTAAATTAGAAATTCATTCAGCCGGTCAATGGTTGAATCAAGAAATCCACCAAATTTAGTTACCTTGTTTGTCTGCCTGGCAATCTCTCCATCAAAAGTATCAAAAATGCTACTGAAAAATAAAATAATACCACCTAACCAAAAAATTCCATTTTTATAGGCAAAAAAGGCAAAAATTGTTATAATCAGACTCAGGACCGTGATAAGATTTGGCGGGGTCTTTATTTTTATTAATAATTTTACTACGGGCTGGACAAATAATTTTTTGCAGAAAGATTTTATTTTATTCATTATGGCCAGCAAGGATGATTGTAAATTCTCCTCGACTCGTTTTAAGTCTCTCTAAGATTTCTTCAACTCTGCCGCGCAAGACTTCCTCATAATATTTAGTTAATTCGCGGGCGAGCACAATCATTCTATTCCCAAGAATCAATTTTATCTCTTTTAGCGTTTTAAAAATTCTATAGGGAGATTCAAAAATTACTACAGCTCGTGGGTCTTTTTTAAATGATTCAAGGATCTTGCGTCTCTGATTCTGTTTTTTTGGTAGGAAACCTTCAAAGATAAAACGATTGACAGGAAACCCTGAAACAACAATGGCAGTAATAATTGCTGAAGGTCCAGGGATTGAAAATATAGGAATTTTTGAATTGATCGCCTCTTTTACAAGCACATAACCGGGGTCAGAGATAAGGGGTGTTCCAGCATTACATATCAAAGCGATGCTCTTGCCCTGTTGCAAAAGTGTAATCAGTGTGGATGCTCGTTTTTTTTCCACACGGTCATAGTAAGAAATGAGATTTTTTTTGATATTATATTTTTCTAAAAGAACTATTGCCCGGCGTGTATCTTCACAGGCAATCAAATCGACATTTTGTAAAATTTTTATTGCCCGAATTGTGATATCCTCCAGATTTCCAATCGGTGTCGCGACTATATAAAGAGGCATTAAATTTTTAATTTTGTGTAATCAAAAAAGTTTAAGGACATCAAAGCAAAGCGATAGTCACTGAGTACCTTCCGCGCAATGACTTCGCTCTCTTTACCCAGCAGTGTAGAAAATGATTCAAAGATTAAATCAAGCCAGCGGGCTATCCCCCGTGCCAGGATTTTTGGTTCAATAACAAGTTTTGCTATGATACTAAAATTAGCGTTAACTTGAAATTCGTTAATGAATGGATATTCTTTTTGAGCCGTGGACTTTGCCATTAGTACGGTCTTTAGAACCATAGCACTCCCCAAGGGTTTGCAATAACTTTTTATTAATGCCGAGATAATCTTACAGAACATCTCAACCTGTGCCGGCGTTGCCTGCGCTGGCATACCCATTTCAATACGGTCAAATACTGATATGGTCGCATTGGGTTTTGTTAAGAATGTGGTAATTGCCTTATCATCCTGGACTCTTTCAGCAATGCCTGCAGCATAAAGACCAATAAGTTCACCTTGCCTAAATGCAATATAAGATTCTTCAATACCTGCTTTAATCCAGAGAAAGCCATCAAATTTTGTTGTTTTCAATTTATCAATCAAAATCTTTGGTTGAAGTCGGTTAATATCTATACCTGTTTTTATCGGCTGGATGGTAATTGAAGTTATAATCATATTGAGCAATATTTCCTCGGTAGCGTATTCTGAAAGAATCCCTGATGTTGCCTTGCGCGCCTTTTCAATCACCTCGCTTATTGGTATTATTGCCCTTTCTTTGGCACTCAACCTTGCTGCATTAAAGGGTTCACCCTGTTTTAAAAATATTAATTCTTCCATATCCGGGTAGATAATTGATATATATCCAGAAATACGATGTGCCCTTTCACGCTTAGATGCACTCAATACATTATCAAGATTAATAAACTCTAACCGGGTATTTTCAAGTACCGGTCTACCCTTGGGCAATTTCATAATATAATATTAAACAATTTTACACAAAAGTCAAGGATAAATTGCTTGGGTTAGTTATTGTTTATGATTAAATTATTATCCGCAGTTTTGTTGTTAAATATTTTATAATTAAAAATATAGGGATTAAAATCAGGCATACAATCCAAAAGAAATCACCGAGGATTAGATAGAGGGTTTTAATGTTGGACAAAGGGATTGAATACACAATAATATCTTCGTTAAATAGGTCGGTTTCAGCTAAAATCCTGCCAAATTGGTCAACGACCATTGAAATTCCAGTATTGGCACTGCGCACCAGGGGAACACCGTTTTCCACAGTACACAGGATTGCCATATCATTATGCTGCTGGGGCCCAGAGATCTTGCCAAACCAACCGTCATTTGTGATATTGGCGAGCATCTCCGCCCCACTTCTTACAAATCTTCGTGGAATTTCTGGAAAGATTGATTCAAAACAAATGAGACAGGAAAATTTTATCTTTTCAGTCGCAAAAACTGTATACTCATTTCCCGGTGAGTAGTCCCCTTCACCAAGGTCTATCTTTCTGAATAATGGGACATAACGGTCAAAGGGGAAATGTTCACCAAATGGCACAAGGTGTATTTTTTTATACTCCTGTGTAATACCCTTTTGTGGTTCAATCAAAACTGCACCATTATACATTTCATGTACAGTTCGGTCATAAATAGGTGTGCCCGTAAAGATTGGGGTATTGAGTCTGTTTGCCAGTTCAAAGACTCTATCCTGATAACCACCTGGTGTTCTTATGAAAATTGGGGTCGCAGTTTCTGGCCACACAATCAGGTCAAGTTTTTTATCGGCCGACTCTTCGTAGCACCTTTCAGAAAGTTTAATCAAACGGATAAAGGTCTCGTTCCTCATGGCTGCAGTGAATTTCAAATTCGGGTCAATATTGGGCTGGACAATACCGACGGTAATATTTTCTGAGGTTGGGGGTATATTATGGAGTCTAAAGTATCCATAAATAATAGGAAGTAGAAATAAAATAAAAAATATGATGAGATTTTTAAAATTTTTATGCTTCAAAAAAGAAAAGAATGTAATATTTATTAAAACCAGCCAGAAAGAAAGACCATATACACCATAGATTGAAACTTGCTGTATAATTATTGGATAACGTGCCTGAGAATAGCCAAAAGAAAGCCAGGGAAAGCCAAGTTCGCCCAAACCTTTCAGGTATTCAAGACCTGCTAAAATGAAGGGTAAAGACCATAAACCGAACAACCGTGCTAATAGAAAACCAACGCCAAAATACAATCCAATATACAAAAACATCAACACCATACCAAAGAGCATCAAAATTTTTACATTGGTTTCAATCTGCAGAAAAACAATCCAGAAAAGAGAAAAAAGAGAAAAGAAAAAACCGAATAATATCCCTGTGAAAAAGGTTTTTGATAATTTTGCTTTATGGATTGCAAAAAAGACGGGGATGAATCCAAACCAGGCAAGGAAATGAAGTCCTATCGGGTGAAAAGAAAGGGATAATAAAAGGGCGGAAAAGAGAATTAAAAATAAATGCATCTTCAGGCATTTTTTACATTTTTACCATCTTGTTTTTCTTTGCTGATTCATAAAATGCATCAGTGATGCGGGCAATTAATAATCCATCCTCAGCCGTAAATGGAGGTTTGGTGTTTTTCTTTATGGCATCAATAAAGAATTGAGCCTGGAGCTCGCAAGCAACCTTATAAAGATTTTTGGGAACGATTGATGGGGTAACATTTACCAGCTCATTATGTAATTCTTTATGAATTTTTAATGGATTTAAGAGTGCTGCCCCTTTCTTTCCAAAGATATTACAGTATAAAAAATCCTTCTCAAAGAGTAATGACCAGCCAACTTCAATTGTCAGTAAGGTTCCATCTTTGAAGTTTATAATACACATTGCTGTATCTTCAACATTTGATTCTGGTTCTTTTTTATGAATTGAGGCAAAGATTGTATCAGGCTCTTTATCTTCAAGAAAATAGGATGTAATCGCAAGAACCTGGGTGCCCATTGTTAAAAATGCCCCTCCACCACTTTTCAAAATATCCATTCGCCAATCAGGCAAAACCCATTCCTTTGTTCCAATCAGCCAACCTGCCTTTAAATAATATATCTCACCTAATTCACCTTCTTTAATAAATTTCTTTAAAGTCTGAACATCGGGTCGGAATCTTCCAGTTAGGGCAACCGCTACCTTTCTATTCGTTTGCCCAGCAACCTTTATAACCTCTTGAGCTTCCCTGCAATTTATTGCCATAGGGTTTTCACAGATGACATCCTTACCAAACTGTAAGGCAGAGATAGTCATTGGTGTATGGAGGTAATTAGGCGTTGAAATAATCAAGGCATCTATATCCCTGTCTTCAACCATCTCTTGAAAATCCTGATATTTTTTAGCAACATTGTACTTTGTTCCCAGATAATCAAGCTTGTGGAAGTCTGTATCGCAGATTGCAATGAGATTACAATCTTTGTTCTTTTTAAAAATTGGAATGTGGGCGATCTGGGAATGAACACCACATCCAACAATACCAATATTAATTTTATCTTTCATACTCCCAAATATAAATTAAATTCATAAGGATGCGGTCTTAAATGAACCTCTTCAAACTCCTTTGTTTTCACTTCAATCCAACGTTCGATCAAATTGTTATTGAATACATCGCCCTTTAGGAGAAACTTATGGTCTTCTTTCAAGGCATTGATTGCCTCGTATGAATTTGTGGGTAATTGCTCTTTTTTGTCCGGTTTTACATTATTTTCGACCCCATCCAAGCCAGCCAGCAGTATTGCACTCATTGCAAGATAAGGATTACTTGTGGCATCCGGAATCCGATACTCAATATCAAGTTCTTTTTTGTTTCTTATATATGCGGGCACGCGGATTGCCGAGGTCCGACTACCCAGGGCAAAGTCAGTATAGGTTGGTGCCTCAAAACCCGCGATTAATCTTTTATAGGAATTAGTGCTGGGATTAGTAAATGCACACAGGGCACGGGAGTGAAGAAGAATACCACCAATGTATTTAAGGCATAATTCACTCAGGCTGTTTTTACTCTTGGGGTCATAAAATAGTGAACGCCCTTTCTCTTTTAAATGCTGATGGATATGTAATCCATTACCAGGTTCGCCAAAAAAGGGCTTGGGCATAAATGTAAGCCATTTATTGTGCCTCTGGGCAAGTGATTTTAACAAATACTTTGCTAAAAACAAATTGTCTGCTGACTTGACCAATGGTTCTAATAAAAGTTCAATTTCCATCTGGCCTCTGGAACCAACCTCATGGTGATGGTATTTTGATTTAATCCCACAATGAGAAAGTAACCGAACCATTTCATTACGCAGGTTTACTGAATGGTCTTCAGGCGGACCAATATGATATCCACCTTTAAATCTTATCGGATAGTTAACTGAAGTTTCTGAGCCATTTTCAAGGCCAATTCGATAATAACTATAGCCAGTGCCTTCGCCATGTACACATTTATCAAAGATATAGAACTCTAATTCAGGTTGAAAAAATGCAGTAGTATTGAGTATTTTTCTCAAATACTGGGTCGCCTTCCGGGCGATATTTCTTGAATCCCTTTCATAGGGTATTAATTTGTCTGGCAAATAGACACTGCACAAAAAAGAAATAGTCTTTTGTTCAAAAAATGAGTCAATGAAACCAGTACCTACGTCAGGAAAGAGTAACATATCGCCCTTTTGCACACCTTTATAACCAGGCAAACTTGAACCATCAACGCCCACTCCTTCAATTAATATCTCTTCAAACCTTTCAACTGGAATTGTTATATGATTCAAATTTCCAATAAGGGTGCAATACTTAAGGTCAATAAATTTTACCGCATTACCAATCATTTTCTTCTTTAAACTAGAAATATTATGTTTTTTCATCGTGATAGATTATAAATAAAAAAATGATTTTGTCAATAAAGCCGAGAAAGTGAAACTATTTTTCTCTATTTTTTTAAAAAATATCAATAAATTTTTTTACTACACTATTCTTTACATCAGCCATTAATATCTCTTTCTTTAAAATCTCCTGCATTGAGGTCATCTTTATATTTTTAAAACCGCAGGGATTGATTAAATCAAAATATCTTAAATCAGTATGGACATTCAGTGCAAAACCATGAAAACTGACCCAACGCTTGACTGCAATACCAATAGAACAGATCTTACCCATTTCAGTCCAGATTCCAATCATCTTCTCTCTTTTTTCAGCCTTTATACCAAAATCAGCAAGCACCGCAATAATTGCTTCTTCGATTTTTTCAATAAATGGCTTTATTCCAACCAATCCCTGTTTGATATTAAAAATCGGATAACCGACCAGTTGTCCGGGCCCATGGAATGTTACATCTCCCCCACGCTCAATATGATAAACATCAATACCTTTGTCTTTCAATAATTGGATGGGCACTTTAATATTTTCGTTATTACCTGATTTTCCCATAGTTACAACCGGATTATGCTCAACAAGAATAAGGGTGTTAGGAATTTGGTTATTTACCCTTTTGAGATGCAGGTCTTTCTGAATATCCCATACCTCTTTATAATCCCTCTTACCTAAATCTAGAGTATTAATTACATTTTGCATAAATCTTTTTTGAGATAAAATATACCACAATTCTTAAAAATTTTTTGACTACCAGCCTCTCAACCCCAACCTATAAACTATTTTGAATTTGTTGCCTTTATGGGTACTGGTTTTGTTGGTGGTCTATAAGTAGGTTGTTTGATTTTTTCAACTGGAATCCTTAATTCCCTGGAAAGAATTCTGGTAATATGCCTTCTACAACCTTTACCCTGGCATAATCCCATTGTCACCCGTAGAATTCTTTTCAATTCATCCATGGTAGTATAGCCTTCTTTTATTTTTTGAATAATCTCTTCCTCAGTAATATCCTCACACCGGCAGATAATCATCATAATCAATTTTAGCCAAAAAATTCACGGTGTCAAGGCAAATCATCTCATTAAAAGAGAAGAAAGTATAGGGAGAGTTGTGCTAAGATTAAGAAAATCTATCAGAAACTCAATCCAATACCTACCCTCATTTTGAAACCAGAACTCCAATGCAATGGATTATTGTAATAGAAACTCCGCGCCTTTACATACTCATTTCTCAGTTCCCATGGGTTGTTGATACCATCGTGATCGTAATCTGCCTGCGGCGTGTAGTATGCGCTTGTAAGAGAAATATTTGAAAACTGCCCCACATTGATTGTTGAAGACTGACCATCATCATCCGGCTTGCCAGTTGTGCTATAAACCGCATTTACCTGTTCAGTGTTAAACAGGTTATACAAATTCGCGAACAGAATAAACTTTAATTTACTTATTGTTATCCCTTTTGTAATATTGGCATCAACATTGATATATCCTGGCATACGTGCAGAATTATCATCACCAAGTTTATTACCTTTAAAATCGGTCGGAGTATAGGGAAAGCCTGAGTGATAAGATAAAATAAAATCGGTCGTAAGGTTACGCATGGGGAGAAGGATAAAATTCTCTGGCATCTCAAATCCTAATGTAGAATTTACTATATGACGTTCATCAAAGCTCAACCAGTAGTCAATACGTGGAATTGGATATTCACCAGTAATTGGATCTGGGTTTTCAAGATAAATATTATAGTAATTCTGCCAGGCTGAAGACGCGGTTCCTTTGGCAAACTGGAGCGTGTAGGATATATCAAATGACCAGTAATTCATCAATCTCTTTTTAAGCGTCAACTCAATTCCTTTCACATTTCCGTAATCAAGATTTCTCACCTGATAATAGGCATAGGGCAGGACATCTATCTTTTGCGTCTGGATTAAATCGTAAATATCCTTGTAATAAGCAATAAATCCAAGGGCAAAGATTTCTGAAAGTTGATTCTCATAACCCATTTCATAGGCGACCGTTTTTTCCACAGTCAAATCAGGATTACCAACAACCGAATTATATCTCCTCAACTCAAGCCAGACAACCTCTGGTTCAGTTGAACGATATAAATCATGGGCAGTAGGTGTTTGATAAAAGTGCCCGTAATTAAAACGGAACTTTGAACGTTCAGTAATTGGTAGCGAAAAACCAAGCCGGGGTGAAACCCTTACTTTTGCTGCAGTTTTAATAACTGTCGAATCGGTCATATCTGATGGATTCTCCAACCCACTTGCCTTAGAATCAAAATAATCCAGCCTTAGACCAAGACGAGCAATAATTCCTTCAAAGTCCAGGCGGTCCTGGATATAGGCAGCGCCTTTCACCGGATTTTTATTATATCTATCCCAGAATGGAATCAGATAAAAAGGAAGGTTATTATCAAACCAACCTACATTCTGGAATATGACATTCGCCCCTGTCTTGAATTCATGAACCTCGCCAATTGCATCAGTAAATGCAAGATTAAACTGGTAATCACGATTAAAAAAGTATCGCCACATTCTATCATCACCAACAGTGTAGTATAAACCTGTAGCACCGTAAGGATTTCTTCTCAAACTCTTTGCAGTAGAACGTTCAAATTCTACATAATGATAAGGCATATCAGGAAGGGCAAGCGAATCAATCAAATAGGATTTAACAAGGGTATCGGGCATTTCCATAAAAAGTTCGGGAAAGTGATTTGCCTTGAAAATATAATCCTCATACCATTTACGCCCCTGGCTTTCTTCTTCTGCCAAATCCCTGACTGCATAAAATCGGGTATTTTTTGTGTATCCCAATTTTGCCTCGATGATTGATTTTGTGGTGGGCATATAGTTCAATGTCAAACTTCCAAGATAGCCCTTGCGTAATTCAGCTGCCCGATGGTCAAGATTGTAGATCATACTCAACTCACCCCAGATATCACTGTAATATTGGAACATTTCTCTTTGATAAAATCCTGATAAAATGATCTTCCCCTTGGCATTGGGCAATCTATAAGACACTTTTGTCTGCATTTTATAGTCAAATCGTGGCGAAGGAATCTTATATTTTGCCCGCTCGTGGTCATCAGTAAAATAGGATTCTCCAGAAACAAAATATCGTAATCGCGATTTTGATAAAACACCGCCCCCGAAACTCAATTCATATTTATTATAACCATAATTTAATTTGTTAGAACTAAAGATTTCATCTGTGGTGTAAAGAATGTTGCCGCTGGTTTTATCACCGCCTTCACGGGTGATGATATTTACAACACCTGACAATGCTTCACCATATTCCGCATCAAATCCGCCGGTTATAACACCGATCTCTTCCACTGCTTCTTTATTTACCTGAACTGATTGTGTTCCATAGTGTGGCCCCTTTGCCAGAACTCCATCCACATAATAGGCAATCTCGGTACTTCTGCCACCTCTTATATGAGTGCCCTGACTACTACTCGATACACCTGCCTGCAGGGTTATTATCTGATTAATCTCACTGATCGGTAGTTTCTTTATGTCCTCAGCCGTAGAAGTATGGGTGGTTTGCGTCTGGGTTCTGATCACAATCGGTTTTTCTTCAACAACAACTATAGGTTCAAGGAAGATTGCTCCGGGCAACAGTTTAAAATCAATATTTGTTGTTTGATTGGTGCTAACGATAATATTTGTTTTAGTAACGGAATTATATCCGATATATGATGCAGTAACCTCATATGTTCCCACCGGCACAAAGGGCACAACATAGACACCATTTTCATCTGTAGAGGCACCAAGTTCTGTCCCCTCAATCACAACATTTACGCCAATCAATATTTCGCCATTAGAATTATCTATTACCCTACCCTGCATTCTCCCCATCCCTACTGCCAGAGCAAAAGACATAATCACAATAAGCCCAAATGTAATGCGTATCATCTTAACCTCCTTTGTTATATTAATAATATCCAAAAAATATTTTTTGTCAAGTCTTGACATCAAGTTTTTTTTAAATATAATTTTATAAGATGTTGAATATCTCTCAAAATGCGGGTGTAGCTCAGCGGTGGAGCATCGGCTTCCCAAGCCGAGGGTCGCGGGTTCAAATCCCGTCGCCCGCTTTATCCCGACTCTTTTTTAACCGAATTCTTTATAGCCAATATATTTCTAATATTTTTTAGCGATGCCCTACTGGACCAAATACCATTTTTTCATAGCCGCAATATTATCCTGTGCATTATTTCCCAAACCAAATATTTATAAGAAAGGAGTAGAAAGTTATCAAAAAAATGACTTTGCACAGGCGATAAAACATTTTACAGATTTTTATAAAAAATCGCCATCTGGGGATTCAACCCTGTTCTTCCTTTATAATTGCTATAATAAAATCAGAGATATTGATGCAAGCATAAGAATCCTTGAGGAACTTGCAAAAAGAAAAAATTCCCTCGAGCTAATCTATGCTAATCTTTTTAACTATTATCACCAGTACAATCTTTACTACAAAATCAACCAATTACTATTGAATGCGCCATTTTCCGCAGTTCAAAAATTTGACCAGCGTTATCCACTAACACAAAAATTCTGTGCGGAATTGTTTACCGGGGCCACAACCAATGTGCCGATTAAAGACCCCATCTCTTACGCCGTGAAAAAAGGGTATTTAAAACCTGCACCCGATGGTAAATTTTATGCGAATGATACTATTAAACTGAACAACCTTATCCTTCTTCTGGATAGTTTTCTACCACCCATACATCCCGAACGCACTTTTTTAATAAAAAATATCGGAACCGATTCTTATCTATATTTACCTTATTTAAGGCTGGTTTCTTTGGGAATTCTCCAATTTGATGATAATATTAATCCGGCAGCAAACGCATCATTGAGTCAAACAGTGCAGGCAATAAATGTATTAAAGAATAAGGGATTTCTCAAATGAACCGGCTAATCGATCGATATTTTATAAAAGAGTTCATCCCACCCTTTTTCTTTTCTATCTTTGCCCTTACATTCATACTTTTGATGGACCAGCTTTTCATACTTATTGATTTATTCGTCCGCAAAGGACTTTCTCTGTTGGTTGTCGGACAGATTCTTATCTATAATCTTCCAGTAATTATATCTTACACTGCGCCGATGGCGATTCTGATTGCTATCGTGATGAGTTTTGGCAGGTTTGGCCACGATAATGAAATACTCGCCCTTAAGACCAGCGGTGTATCATTCTTAAAGATGATGAGAACTCCAGCAGTGGTTGTGATAATTATTATGGCCGCCCTTACAATTTTTAATAATTATTTCCTGCCCGAGGCAAATCATCGGGGTAGAAACTTAATGTATGATGTTGCCCGCAAAAGACCTGCGGTTCGTCTGCCCGATGGTGTATTTACCAACGAATTTCCTGGGTACACTATCTACATTGCCAAAAAGATTGAAAAGACTGGTGAAATCTTTGATGTCACAATATATGATTTGAGAAATAATGCAATCATTACTGCACCGAGCGGACATCTAAAATCAATTGAAACCGAAGATATAATGCAGTTTATTCTATTTAATGGCGAATTACATCAATTAATAGATAATTCAAAATATCAGAAGACACGATTTGCAAAACAGACAATAAACATTCCGGTTAATACCGAACTCATTAGAAAAGAACGGAATGTGCGAGGCGATGATGAGTTGAATCTTTCCCGCCTAATAAATAATATTAAAACAATCTCTACAGCAATTAATAAAATTAAAAAAGAGATTAATGAAACTGGACTCAATGCAATCAATAAATATACCACCGGCGAAATTGACAGAACCCAGATCATCCGATTTCAGATTGAACAGAAAATGTCGGTAATCAACAGTAAAATAAGAAACCGTGCCCGTTATTTCATTGAATTGAACAAAAAATTTGCCCTTGCCTTTGCCTGTCTTGTATTTTTAATAATTGGTGCACCCGTTGGTTATCTTTTTAGAAAAGGCGGCATTGCTGGATTAATACTTGGAATATTGTTATTTTCTGGTTATTATATTTTGGTCTTGACTGGTGAGGAATTTGCCGATCGCAGAAATTTTTCTCCATTCTGGGCAATGTGGCTACCCAATTTTATCTTGCTTATTCCTGGATTATTACTCTTCTGGCTTGCTGAATATGAGCATTTGCCATTTTACCGACGAAAGAATGTATGAAGAAAATTGACCGATATGTGCTCAGTAATTTTCTGCATTATCTATTCTTTGCACTCTTAATTCTTGTCTTTATTTATATCATCATCAATCTCTTTGATAATCTTGGAAGGTATTTATCAAGAAATATCCCTTTCAGTGATGTATTAATATACTATTTATATCTTGTACCTTCCTACACTGTGCTTTTAGTACCGGTTGCTGCAATCATCGGTGTATTTTTTATCTTTGGTTATATGACAAAGTACCGAGAACTGCTCGCCCTAAAGGTACAGGGTATGGACACAAATCATTTGTTCTTTTTAATTATTATCACAGGTTTATTCATCTCTATTTTAACCTTTGTCTTCCAGGAAACTGTAGTGGTCTGGGCACAGGGAAAATTAACCAGGCATAAAATAATCAAGATTGACAAAAGACCATTGCCCACAGAATCCCGAAGGCATAATTTTTTCTATTATGGCGAGAATGACTGGATTTATTATATTAAAGAATACAATCCCAAAGATTCTACATTGAAAAATATTATGTTCTGGAAGATCGATTCAAAACAGCGTATCATAAAACGGATAGATGCACTAACCGGAAAATTTATTGGTTTCTGGCAGTTCACTGATGCAACTGTGCGCGAGTTTGATACCCTGGATAATGAAAAGATAAGCCATACTCAGATCCTTGATTTCCCTGAATTAAAAGAGAAACCCATAGATTTTTCCCGTTTACCCAAACCGGTTGAGGAAATGAATTTTACTGAATTATCCCGGTTCGTAAAAAAACGCCTACGGGCGCGTGAGGATGTAGCAAAGGAGAATGTGGAATTGAACTATCGATTTTCATTCCCATTGATTACCCTCATTTTGCTCTTAATATGCCTTCCCATATCAGTGGTTCTGCACCGGGGCGGTATTGCAATTGGTCTGGGCATAAGTATTGTACTCGCATTTGTTTACTGGGGATTTATTCAATCCTGCCGGGCCTATGGCTACACTGGCATTATGCATCCGGTGTTTGCCGCCTGGCTGCCAAATATTGTCTTTATGTTCTTCGGAATTATCTCAATCCTGGGAATTAGAAGATAATATATTTAATTAATTCACTCAAGGCATAGCGGTTCTGGCTCTGGGGAAGTTCAATATAGCCACCGAAGGGGTCCAATGTCATAAACCGGCCAATCTGCGAATCGTAATAGCGCTGGCAGAAGTAGTTGAGACCTGTCTCGCTGTCTAATTCTTTTCCCGTGAATCCATGGACATTACCACTGCCCGTAATCATTTCGCCAAAAGGATAATATGCACCTGTCCATCTCACCGCACCATTTTCATCAGTCATCTTTCTTGGTGAACCCAATGCATCGCAGTGGTTTTCATAACCATAATAAGTAGGAAGTGTAAAGTTTGAAATATTCTTTTTCATCTTGTTAATTGTATCATAAATCTATGATAAGTCAAGAACAAATTATGACTCCAAAAAGTAACCCGTTTCCCTTTTTGTCTGTCATTGAACCAGTGTTATTAATCTTTGGTCTTAAATATTTGTATCAGCCAACAAATACCAATTCCTATGAACAAGATACCTGTAATATCGAACCATATTGGTTGGAGTGTGTGCTTGTATCTTGTATGTAGAATGTAGAAATTTGACCCCACTTGTTGAATATATTTACGACTTTAGGATTTATATCAATCTTGAGTATCCGAAGGTAAATAGGGATCAACAAATACTACACTCTCCCGCATTAATATTACAGTACCTAATTTCCCCTTCTTACTCTTTTTCAGATATTTTCGCTGAGTATATGAAACTGGTACATTTTTTTGCTTTTTTGCCTTGCTGAAATAAGCAGCAATCGCCGCTGCCTTTTCAATATCCTCTTTTTTTATATTCTGCTCTTTCTGCATTGCGGGTCTTAAAATCGTATGGGCACCTTCATAACCCCGAATATGAAAAAAATAATCATTAGGCAGGGCAAACTTAAAGGTCAATTCCATATTTGACTTGGCATTCTTTCCAACATAGACCATGGATCCTGTAGAAAGTATAAACTTTCTAAATGGCACGAATTCTTTTTCTTCCCGCGGAAAAACAGCCGAAAATATAGATGCATCTTTTTGAATATCTGCACCATTTTTTAGTAATTCTACTTGCCTTTCTAATTTTCTTTTCTGCTCCTCAATTTTCGGCATACCACGCTTTAGTTTTTTATATTTTTTAAAATAATCTTCGGCATTTTCCCGAGGATTTTTTGCCGGGTCAAGCTCTATTTCCATCTCTTCCTGAGTATAGGGATTAAAAAGTTTAATGTTTTCCATACCCCTTTTTATCTTTGACATATTTGTAAGTATCAATTCACCAGTAATTTTATAAAACTGCATAGATTTTGCATTACCCTGTCTTTTTTCTAATTTTTCAATTTTTCTCTCAAGCCTTTTTATCAAATCCTGCCTTTTTCTGCGCAGATAAATTTTTTCCTGTTGTTCAAGATAATTCTTTATGCCATCCGCAAGTAAATCATTCCAGGAATTGTATTCGCGCATATATTTCTCAGCAAAAATGCTAACCCTCATGGGCAGGATTGAAACAAGTTTTGGTTTGCAGAATTCACCTTTTAAAATCGCCTTTAATTTTTCAAAATTGTCTTTATTTAATTCCTGGGCAAGATACTTATCTACACCTTCAAAATTTTTTATTAAAGATTCCTTATCTTTTAATTGTTCCGGGTTTAAATTGAATATTGAAGGTTTAGGTTTTTTTTCTATATAGCGGAAGAATAAATGCCTTTGAGATTCATTGAATTTAATAGTTAAATTCGGTGCCTCTTTATAAAATGACAATCTGATCTTGAACGTCTGTTTTTGACCGTATGCTATTTTTTCACTTGTTAAATCAACCACTGGTTTGTAATCTAATTGTTCTACTGCTATTATCCGACCACCAGAAAGATGGGCATCAAAATACGCAAGTTTTTCAAAACCCGATAATGTTTTACTAAAAAAATAGAAACCCAGCGCCTGCGGATAAAGCGAAATGAATAAAGATTCATCATCAAATTCAATTTGAACCAATCTTTCCTTTGCTGCAATTCTGTGAATAAATTTATTTATAAGCATTGGCTTTATCTCTTTCAGCACCAGATATGTATAAATTCCATTCATAAAAGAGTTTATTCATAATGTATCGCACAGTCAAGAACTGAATTATATTTGAATTAAATTATTGACTTCTGTGAATTTTTGATTAAATTATTTAAGATTATGCATATATTTTTAAGCGATGCCCATATTCGTAAGGACGACAGTTATCGAGCAAGATTATTGCTCAAATTTTTGAATGAAATAAAACCAGATTTAGAAAATCTTTTTATTCTGGGCGATATGTTTGAATTCTGGTTTGAATATAACATTGCCCTGCCCAAAGATTATTTCAAAATTCTTGCCACATTTTATAACCTGCATGAACAGGGTAAAAAATTGCACTATATCTTAGGTAATCACGAAGTCGTGATTGGGAATTTCTTAAAGAAATTGGGCTTTTTTGTATATCCCAATGAGGCAGAAATTGAACTGGAAGGCAAAAAACTTTTCCTTGCCCATGGCAATAAAATTGACCGCAGGTTCTGGACCATCCTCTGGGAAAATCTATTGACTTCCAAGTTCAATCATAGGTTATATAGCCTTGTCCATCCTGATATCGGTGTATTTCTTGCCCAGGGAATTGCCCATCTGTCCCGACAACAACCCCGGAGTCAACATTTAAGTAATATGTTAGAAAAGTATGCCAATGAAAAACTAAAAAATTTTGATATTGTAATCCTTGCCCATTCGCATATTCCAGTGATTAAAAATTATCCGGATAATAAATACTACATCAACACTGGTGATTGGGTAGATAACTTTTCCTATGTAAAATTAGTAAACGGGGCTATTTCGTTAAACTACTATCAATAATTTTTGTTGTTTAAAAAATCATCCCAGACTGCCAACCGCTTTTTCAACCTCTTCAAGAATCTCACAGGATTTAACCAGGTCTTTCATTTTGTTATGGTCCGGATATAGTGGCCTGTCCTCATCAAGATGGGGCACATATTTTCTGATAACCTTTCTCGCCACATTAACGCCTTTGCCTGGATTAAATTCACGAAGATCCAGTGCTTGTGCTGCGGCCATAAATTCTATACCGAGGATTCCATGGGCATTATCAATTATCTGCCCATTCTTTATTGCAGTATTCATTCCCATTGACACAAAGTCTTCCTGGTCAGCAGCTGCAGCTATGGATTGTATAGAAGCAGGCATAGAAAGTATTCTCTGTTCAACAATTAACATATCTGCCGAATACTGACTGAGCATAAAACCAGAGAACATTCCAGGGTTTTTCGTTAAAAACGCGGGCAGACCCACACTCAGATTAGAATTTGTTAATCGGTTCAGTCTCCTTTCTGATAGCACGCAGACCATTGTAACCGCTGCACCCACCATATCCATTGGCAATGAAACTGGTGAACCCTGAAAATTGGCACCGGTTAAAGTTAAATTATATTCAGACAAAAATATTGGGTTATCACCAACACCATTCAGTTCAATCTCTACCTGTTCTCTTCCCCAGCGCACTGCATCATGCGCTGCACCCATAACCTGGGGTGATGAACGCATGGAATAGGCATCTTGAACCTTGGTCTTATATTTTCCTATCAATAGGTCACTCCCTTCAATACATTTCATAATTGCCCTTGCTGAACGAATTGCACCGGGAAAACCGCGTACTTCATGTAAGCGCACATCATAAGGCTTAATATTTGCTATTAATGCTTCTAAAGTCATTGCACAGGCAATCTCGGACTGCTTTAGCCAGCGATTAATATCATAAAGATGTAGGGCACTCATTGCGGTTAAAAGATTGGAACCATTTATAACTGCCAGGCCATCCCTCGCCTTTAATCCTGGGATAGAAATACCTGCCCTATCCATTGCAACTTTCCCCGGTAATATCTCACCCTGATAATATGCCTCACCCTCTCCAAGCATTAACAGGGCAATCTGCGACATTGGTGCCAGGTCACCGCAGGCACCAACTGAACCCTTCTGGCAGACAACCGGTGTTACTCCTTTATTGAGCATTTCTACAAGTGTCGTGGTCATTTCTGGTCTGCATGCAGACTTGCCCTTGGCATGGACATTTATCCTGCTTGCCATTGCTGCCCTTACACATTCAATCGGTGCGGGTTCACCAATGCCAGCAGCGTGGTTATATATCAAATATCTTTGAAATTGCTCTACCTGTTCATCAGAAAGAACAACCTCGGACAACTCACCGATTCCGGTGTTTGTTCCGTACATAATCTCCCTTGCCTTTAATTTCCTCTCAAGCATTACCCGACATTTTTTAATTTCTTCAAGGGACTCAGGCGCAAGTTCAACCTTTTCATTATATCGGGCAATTGCCACAAGTTTTTCAATGGTCAAACTCTTTCCATCAAGAATAATTGCCATATAAACTCCTTTTTCTTATTTTATCCAACTAATGCCAAAAGTCAATTCCTTGACATAAAATAAAAATAGCATATACTAATTTGTGTCAAAAGAGAAAATTTTTCTGATAATCGGTTTTCTCTGTTTTTCGTTACTATTCTTTTATTTTTATCCCCCAAACACTGGCATTATTGATGAGACCGTTTACATTTCAATGGCATATACATTCGAGAAAGGTAGTTTCTATTATGACCAGGCCGGGATTAAATCTGCACCTGCATCCATAAATTTTAACAGCCATCTTGTATCAAGATACCCACCAGGTAATAGTGTCCTGCTTCTACCTTTTACCATAATCCACTGGAAATGGTCATTCCTCAGGGGTTATATTTTGATGGTTATCGGATATATTATCTTTATCATAATACTCGCCCATTTTCGCCTTCCTTTATACTATGCCCTATTATTCTTATTCCATCCTTCTTTTATTCTGTATAGTCGTACTCTAATGAGTGATTTACCAGCAACAATCCTTTGTCTTTTAGGATTACTTTTTCTGGTTCGAAAAAGAATCTTTATCTCTGGTTTACTTTTCGGTTTCAGCATTGCTATTCGCTATCCAGTTATGCTCATTCCTCTTTCCCTCTGGATAGTTTTCTTACTTAAAAGAAAATTTAATGAATCTATAAAATTACTGGCAGGTGCTTTTATCGGAATTATCCCCTTGATTTTTTATCATTTATTTTGTTTTAGAACAATTATTGGTCCAGCAGGTGCAAACATAATCGGATTTTCAATAACCAATCTGCCAATAATGCTGTTGCAGTTTTTTGTGTCATTGAACATCCTCTATCCATTTTTGTTTATCGCTGTTTTCAAAACCCGATTAAAAGAAAAGTGCTTCTTCATTATCCCAGCAGTATTATTTTTGATATTCTTTTCCCTGCAGTATTACATTGATACTGGTAATAATCTCTTTGAAAATATAGTCAGGGGCCAAAGATATACGCTTCCCATCATCCCATTTTTGCTTATTGCTTACGCTGAGGTTTTAGGTCAGATAAAAATTTTAGACAAAGTTATTAAGACATTTTTTGTAGTATTAATTTTAATGAGTGCGTACATACATCATAAACACCAGCAATTTCTTATACAGCAGTCAGATTACCAGAAGAAATTATATGAATATACATCAAATGCGGGAATAATTGTATGTAATAAAGATATTTATGAATTAATAAATCCATTTATTAAAACAATAAACTGGATTCCTTTTGAATCTGAAGGTAAATTATTACCGGTAAATATTACTGAAGACAATCAATCAGTCTACATTGCCTGTCTTGCCCGGAATGAAAATATCAAAAAATTATTTTTTGAATTGCTAGATAAAATTACTTTAAAAAAGGAAATTTATCGCGAAAATGCGCCTTATTATTTTTCCATCTGGTGTTTGGGTAAATAAAGATAATTAAAATTGAAAAAGGGGTTGGAATTTCCAACCCCTTAAATCTTTACTAATCCTTATTTTCTCGCTCTATCTCAATCTTTTTTATCATTTTACGCATGGGCATCATTCTCATTTTCTCGCGCTGTTCCGGAGTTAAAATTGATGTAATCTTAACCTGCTCTTCAAGGTGTGCCTTTTTTATCTGCCACTCAAGTTCATGAATTTCCTGGGCAATCTTCAAAATCTTGTCTTTATTGAGTTTGTCGTTCTTCATTTCTTTGTTGAGGTCAATTTCCTTCAGTTCAATCTGTGCCCTTATCGGTATAATAACCTTTCTTGTTTCAGTTTTTATTTCATCAATCTTTGTCCTCTGTTCCAAAGTTAAATCCTCAATTGGAGGACCGGTCATCTCCACCTCTTCTTTTTTGTGCATTGGTCCCATGCCCTGGGCATAACCCAGGACACCGGACAAAAGGATAATTGATAATCCCAGTGCTACCAGTCTCATAAAACCTCCTTCTGTTCATTTAGACTAAAATAAACAGATAATAGTTTAAAGGGAAATGTAAATAAGCAATTAAGAACTCGTACCATTAAAGAGTTTCAACTTTTGTTTATAAAATATCTCAATCCTTTTTGCAACACTTTGCCAGGAGTAATCCTTAACAAATTCTTTACCATTATTTATTAATTTATTTTTTAGCTCTGAATTTTTTAATACATTCACAATCTTTTGAGCAATATCATCCGGATTTTTTGGATCAAAAAATAACCCATTATATCCATCAATGATTACCCGGTCATAGCCCGGGATTCTTGAGCAAACAACAGGTTTTCCAACCGCCATTGCTTCTAGAAGAACAATACCAAATGATTCACCACCCAATGCAGGTGAACAATAGACATCACAGGAAGAATAATAAGAAGGGATGTCATCTCTTTTTGCATAACCTTTGAAGATAACAGCATCGGATAAATTCAAATCCCTCACCAATTTACGGCAATCATCTTCAAGTGGTCCTTTTCCAACAACAATAAGCAGGGCATCCTTTATCTCTTCACGAACAATTGGAAGGGCATTTATTAGTTCAATTAAACCCTTGCGCCGGTCAAGCCGACCAAGGTATAAAATTTTATTCTTCCTGTTGCAAAATTCATTAAAGACTGGTACTTGAGGATTAAATCTTTCTAAATCAACACCATTGGGAATTATTGCATATTCTCCTGGAATATAAGGCAGAAATGTATCCCGCGGTGTCTCTGAAACCGCAATCAGACCGTGTAATTTTTGAGCATATTTCTTAAACATATTTCTAAAAAGATAGGAACCAAACCGATAATACTTAAAACCCGTGGAATGGAAGGTAGTGATATTCAATGACCTTGAATAACGCAGAGCAAAAAAAGATATACTTGGTGGGAATGGACCCATTGTATGGATAACATCAAATTTCTCTTGATTCAGAAAATCCCTCACCTTGCGCGGAATTTCCCAGCCTACAGATAATGTTGCCAACGATTTATTCATTGGAAGATAAAAAACCCTGCCCATCCTGACCACATCGTTTTCTTGTCTTTCCCCCTGGTAATGTGTGGTCAAAATCTTTACATGGTGCCCAAATCGTTTCAAATATTTTGCAAGATAATGGGTATATTCAGAAACTCCTGAGGGATACGGATAATAAGGGTCAGAGACCAGGCATATCTTCATATATATTTAACTCAACCATTGACTACGCCTTATAACCAGACAGACAGCTACGCTATATCACTAATTATTTTTCTTCAATCCAGACCTTCGCCATTATTACATCATTTAAAGGTCGGTCCATTGGTGGACCTGAAGTCGGCACACTTCCAATTTTTTCCACAACATCCATTCCCTCAACAACTTCACCGATTATAGTATACTTTCCATCAAGTCTGGGTAGTGATTCAAGGCAGATATAAAATTGAGACCCATTCGTATTAGGACCACGATTTGCCATCGCCACAGTTCCTTTTAGATGTTTCAATTTTGGTGATATCTCATCCTGAATTTCATATCCCGGGTCTCCGGTGCCATCACCTTTTGGACATCCACCCTGTATCACAAATCCCTTTATTATCCTGTGGAATTTAAGACCATTATAAAAACCCTTGTTGGTTAATTCAACAATATTCTTTACATTCTTTGGTGCCTCTTCAGGAAAAAGTTTTATCACGATATTACCATATTCCTTAACAGTCATATTAAGATACGGTGTTTTTTTTGCCATTTTAATTTCTACCCCTTTCTCTTTTTGACCAGCACATGCCAGCAATATCAAACCAAGAATAAATATTTTTTTCATTATGACTCCTTAAAAGATTATATTCAGAATTAAAAAAAAGTAAATAGTATCGGAAAACAATACATGGATTGACAAAGGACAAAAAAAGAATATAATTGTTCTGGAATGGCAAAAACATTCCGGGGAGGTTTTATTCATAATGAATGGTCATTCGAATGAAGAGATAAGCAAATTATTGGAAGAAAGTTATGTTACCCACAGAGAAGGTGACATAATAAAGGCAATGATTATTAAGCGCACCAAAAATGGTGTTCTGCTAAATCTGGGATTAAAGGCTGAGGGCTTTTTGCCTCTTGAGGAATTTTCTGACCCGGAAGAGGCAATCGAAGGCAAGGAGATTTATGTCTTTCTTGAGGCATTTGAGAACCGTGAAGGTTTTCCGGTAATTTCAAAAAAGAAGGCAGATTTTCAATTAGCCTGGGACAAAATAAAACATCTCTATGAAAATGGTGAGATTGCCCAGGCAATAATTCGTAAACGAATAAAAGGTGGTTTTACAATAGACCTTTTGGGCGTTGATGCATTTCTGCCCAGCTCCCAGATAGATTTCAAACCCCAGGTAAACCCCGATTCACTCATTGGCCAGAAGATCGGCGTAAAAATTGTTAAAATAAATATGCTGCGTAAGAATATTGTTGCCTCAAGAAAACTCGCGGTTGAAGCGGAACAGGAAGAATTTCGTAAACGAATATTTAGCAAACTGAAAGTAAATGACATCATTGAAGGAACAGTACGTAATATCACAGACTATGGTGCATTTATCGATATTGGTGGTGTTGATGCCCTATTACATATAAGTGATATGTCCTGGAGAAAATTAACCCATCCTGGTGAGGTTGTAAAATTAAATGATAAAATAAAGGTCAAAATTCTTTCAATGGACAAGGCAACAGGAAGAATTTCTGTAGGGTTAAAGCAGTTAACTCCGCATCCATGGGAAGCAATAGAGAAAAAGTATCCATCCGGCACACTGATAAAAGGCAAGATTGTAAATATTGTTGAGTATGGTGCATTTATAGAACTGGAAAAAGATATGCAGGGTTTTGTTCATATCTCTGATATGTCCTGGTCAAAAGATGTGAAAGACCCCAATGCCTTACTTAGGGTTGGTGATATTGTTGAAACAGCTGTCCTTTCCGTAGATCGCGATGAACGGAAGATTTATTTAGGAATGAAGCAAACCCAGCCTGACCCCTGGTCAGTTGTTGATGAAAAGTATCAAATCGGCCAGAAGGTGACTGTGAAAATAACCAATCTTAAGGACTTTGGCGCATTTGTCCGATTGCCTGATGGCATTGACGGATTGATCCATGTCAATGATTTTTTCTGGGATAAAAAAGTAAAAAAGGCTTCTGATTATTTTAAAAAAGGACAGAAGATTGAGGCAGTTATACGCTCAATTGACCGTAAAAATAGGAAGATTTCATTGAGTATCAAGCACCTTCTGGAAGACCCGTTTGTCAAATTGATGGAAAAATATCCAGAAAATTCGGAGATAACCGGTAAGGTGAGTGATATTCTACCACGTGGTCTAAGGGTTATACTGGAAGGTAATTTTGAAGAATTCATTCCTTCAAAGTATCTGGAGCGGAAAGGTAAAAAACTAAAAGACTTATACAAGATTGATGACAAACTGGCACTTATCGTTAAGAAATATAACACCAAATTACGCCGAATTATCTTATCGGAAAAAGGATTAAGCAAACCTGCGCCCAAAAAGAAAGAAGAGATTAAACCTACGTCGGACAAATTTACACTCGGCGATATTATAGGTACCAAGACAAAAGATATTATAAAAAATAAAGAATAAATTTTCAGCAGGCAAAGTTTGGCAATCCTCTGCAATATTGGTTGTAAATTGAATCAGTATGAGGGGTATTGCCTGTGTGAAAAATTTTGTGCTGACAGCGATGTCGTAATTGTTAATACCTGTTGTGTAACCCACGAAGCAGAAGTCAAGTCTTTAAAAAAATTTCGTCGGGCAAAAAAACTTTTTCCATTTCATAAAATTATTGTTACTGGCTGCCTTACCCAGTTAAAACCTGAACTCTTCAATGGCTATAGTGTTATCAATATTGGAAAACGCAACAATATAATCAGGGAGATTTTTCCTACCCCCAATAAATCAAGATATTTTCTTAAAATTGAAGACGGCTGTAATCAATCCTGCACCTTCTGTGTGGTCTCTCAATTAAGAAAAGAAATTTTCAGCAAACCAGTAGAAAAAATCAAACAAGAAATAGCTTGGACATGCAGTTTAAATTTTAAAGAGATTGTCCTGGTTGGTGCAAATATTGGACTATATGGATTAGATATTAATTCATCGCTCATTGAGTTGTTCAAAGCACTTTCAAAAATTAACAATTTGCCAAGAATTAGATTATCCTCTCTGGAACCAATATTTATAAATTCTGATTTAATCGCTTCTCTCAAAAACCTTCCATTCTGCCGGCATTTTCACATTCCGATTCAGAGTGGTGATGACAAAATTCTTAACCTTATGGGTCGTTCATATAATTCACAGAATCTGAAAAATATCTTTGAACTGATTATAAAAAATTTCTCTGATGTTGCCATTGGTGCTGATATTATTGTTGGATTTCCAAAAGAGACTGAATTTGAATTCAAAAATGCTTTTGATTTAATAAAATCCTTGCCCCTCACCCATTTACACATTTTTCCGTACTCACCAAGACCGATAACTCCAATTTATAAGCTTGGTGATACAGTATCTTTAACCGAGAAGAAAAATAGATTACGGCTTTTAAAACAACTAATCGCAGAAAAAAATTATTTATTCAGGCGCAGTCTGGAAAATAAAATTTTGGCAGTGATAATCGAGAAGAAGAATGGCATAATCAAGGGTTTAACCGATAACTATATCCGCGTGAATATTGACAAACCTTGTCAGGAAAAAGAACTGGTGAATGTAAAAATAACCCATATTACAGAAAACGAAACATTCGGCGTGATTATTTAAAAAATGCAAAAGTTCTATATTAAGACCTTCGGCTGCCAGATGAACAAGAATGATTCTGCTGTGATATATCAGATACTCCTGGATGAAAATTTTATCTCTGTTGCAAGTCCTGAGGAGGAGGCAGATATTATCTTTATAAACACCTGCTCAGTGCGCTATCATGCAGAACAGAGGGCATTGGGTTATATCTCTACATTGAAAAAATGGCGTGAGAAAAGGGGCATTGTGCTTGGAGTAGTAGGTTGTATGGCAAGACGATTATCTGCAGAAATTATGGAAAAATTTCCTTATGTGGATTTGATATTAGGTCCTGATTCATACCGCAAGATACCAGAATATTTAAGGTTGCTCACCGATGAGAAAACCAAAATAATTGATACAGCAATTGGGAAAGAATTGTATACAGATATCTGCAGAACCTCGCTTAAAGTCTCTGATTTTGTTTCAATAACACGTGGTTGCAATAATTATTGTTCATACTGTATTGTTCCCTATGTACGTGGTGAAATGCGTTCAAGACCGGTTGAAGATATTATCGAAGAAGTAAATATGCTCGTTAAATCCGGGGTAAAGGATATTACCCTGCTTGGCCAGAATGTAAACGAATACTCTTTTAATGGTATTAATTTCCCTGGTTTACTGAAAATGGTCGCGCAGAAGACTGGTATCTTCAGATTGAGATTTTTGACCTCGCATCCCAAAGACTTTGGTGATGAAATAATTGATGTGATAAAAGAAAATAGGAATATCTGCGAGTGGTTCCATCTACCCTTACAATCAGGGGATAACAGGATTTTAAAATTGATGAACAGAAAATACACAAAAGAAAATTATGTAGCACTCATAGAAAAAATTAAAAAGAACATACCTGAGGCAACAATTACGACAGATATTATCGTTGGTTTTCCTACCGAGACCGAGGAAGAATTCATGACGACGATTGACTTGATTGAACAACTTCAGTTTGATGATGCCTATATGTATCGTTATTCACTCCGTCCCGGCACTGCCGCAAGCAAGTATCCATTTTTGCCTGAAGAATGTATAAAAGAGAGACTGGCAAAATTGATCAATATTCAAAACAATATAATTATAAAAAAAACAAAACAGATGCTCGGGAAAGAGTATGAAGTCCTGTTTGAAGAAAGGGTAGAGAATGGAACAAGAGGAAAGACAAGGGGGAATAAGGATGTGATTGTCGAAAAAGAATTAGAGCCCGCTGCAGTACACAGAATTTTAATCACCGAGGTTCGGGGCAGAACCCCGATAGGAAAGATAGTATAATACAGGATTTTTATCCTTGACTTTTTGGGGGTTTTCAATATGCTATATAAGTGATTGATGTCAAAGAATGGCGTGTGGAAAGGGAGCGGATGGTCAGCGAACAGATTATTGCCCGGGGTGTGAAGGATAAACAGGTGATTGATGTAATGCTTAAAGTGCCACGCCATTTATTTGTGGATAAAACCTATTATCACCAGGCATATAATGACTATCCTCTACCGATTGGCTGTGGCCAGACTATATCACAACCATATATGGTTGCAGTAATGACTGAATTGCTTGAATTAAAAGGTGATGAATCGGTCCTTGAGATTGGTACTGGCTCAGGCTATCAATCCGCAATTTTGGCTTTGTTATGTGCAAGGGTTTTTACTATAGAACGAATTTCTGAATTGAGTTTTCGGGCACGGAAAATACTCTCAGAACTGGGCTTTAACAATATCAATTTTTTGGTGGGTGATGGCAGCCTTGGCTGGTCTGAGTTTGCACCTTATGATGGGATCATCGTTACTGCAGGTGCACCAGAGATGCCCAGACAATTGGTTAATCAATTAACAGAAAAAGGAAGAATGGTCATACCAATAGGTGATGAATATTTTCAGACCTTGAATGTAATAAAAAAGCACAAGGGTTCAATCCTGCGTAAGGAACTTTTTGAGTGCACGTTTGTACCTCTGCTTGGTAAGGAAGGCTGGGAAGATAAAGATTGAGAGTACAATTTCTATCTCGTGACTTTTTAGGTAATTTAGGCATTTAAAATTAGCGGGGTGTAGCGCAGTGGTTTAGCGCGCATGGTTCGGGACCATGAGGTCGTGGGTTCAAATCCCACCGCCCCGAGTGACAATTCCTGAACGATGATCGAACCTATTTTGAGCAGAAACTATCACCCTGATAAGCAAAAGTCCCGCCCACCACCCAAGAGGAAGCGTGCGGGCAAAAATTCCTTCCCCCAAACTCCCTTCCTTTTTGCCCGCCCGCATTGCCCACTTTGCAGGCGAGCCGTTAGCAAATAAACATATGTATTTACTTTTGCCTAGTTTTTGATTATAATTGTCTTCTGTTAAGAAGTCTATTGACATATATCTATAATTATAGTAATATATTACCATGAAGTCAGTAGCTAATTCAAGGATTGCTGAAAACGTGAAATTGTATCGGCAAAAACTGGGGCTTTCACAAGACAAGCTATCAAAGTTAGCCGATGTGACTTATAATACTATTGTTAAGATTGAATCAGGAGCAAACAAAAACCCGACGATTGAAACATTGGTAAAAATTGCCAAAGCGTTAAATGTTGGCGTTGATGATTTATTAAAATAATAGATTATGCAGATTCAAAATAATGATAATTTTAAAGGAAAGCGAATGATCACGAGAGCAGAAGATATTAATACATCTTGGGCTTATAAAAAGGAAGATAGCGCGAAGAAAGATGCGCTTGTCCTTTTGGATAATGTTCAATTTATATATGAATTAGCACTTGCTCAATTAGAGCTCCAATCTCTCGACATAGATTTTCAAGTGACGAATGGGTTGCGTGAGTTTACATTTTTAGGTAGTAAAAATTTTGATGAATTATCGCGAAGATCAGCCTATCTCAAAATGATTGATGGTAAATATACTGATTATTTTCGCATTATACAGAGAAATACGACGCGGTCTGTGAATCAATATTTAACGCATTGGATTTATCCTTACAAAGGGAAGTTTCATCCGCAAATGATACGGGCTTTACTAAATATTATCGGCCTGAAAGAGGGCGAAACAGTTCTTGATCCGTTCATCGGCAGCGGCACAACCGCCGTCGAGGCCAAATTACTTGGGATTAATTGCATTGGCATTGATATTTCGCCTTTATGTGTATTACAAAGCAGAGTCAAAACAGAAAGTGCGGAAGCAATAGATGAGATTGTGAAGCACAAAGACAATATCCTAAACAAAATCAGACCCAACCTTTTCAACCAAGAAGGCAAATTATTCATAGAAGTTGTTAAAACATTATCCGATGAAAAGGTGAAAAACTTTTACAGAATGGTTTATTTAGTGGCGGTAAGCGACAACGCCCGCAGGGGCAGAAACTTCGAGCAGTCATTTTATAGAAATTTAGATTTAATGATCAAATCAGTTAGAGATTTTCGAGATGTTACCCAAGAATTGCGTCTAAAATTAGGAAATACGGATATCAAAAGCGGTGATTCAAGAAAATTGCCTCTAGACGATGCAAGTATAGATGGTATAATAACCTCACCCCCCTATTCAATTGCCTTGGATTATGTTTCAAATGATACGCATGCGTTAAAAGTATTAGGGTATGAGTTAGCAGAAATTAGAGAAGAATTCGTTGGCGTGAGGGGTAGTGGGGTAAAAAGGATTGAATTGTATAACCAAGATATGCGGAAAAGCTATGATGAAATATATCGTGTGCTTAAACCACAAAAATTTGCTGCTATTGTTATTGGAAATGCTACATATATGGGTCAGGAAGTGAAGACCGTTGAATTCACCATTGATTATTGCCAAAAAATAGGTTTTAAATTTATCAAAAATGTAGATAAAATTATTTTCGGCCTTTATAATGTAATGCAGAAAGTTTTATGGAGATTATTCTATGGGTTCGAACCTACAACAACTTTTTCCAACTGAAGAATTAGGAACTTCACGACACAGAAATAGGAAAAACCATAACCAGTATTTTACGCCAGAATTCGCGGTTGAAAAAGCGTTCTCACTTATTCCAATTGCAGATTTTAATACTATAATCGATCCTGCTGTTGGCAACGGAATATTTCTTAAAGTTGCTTTAAGAAAGTGGAATAATGCAAAATTATTTGGAGTGGACATAGATGCCTTAGTAATTCAGAATCTAAAAAGAATAAATCTACCCAATTTTACCTATGTTACAGGCGATAGCCTATTGAAAGAAACTTGGGAGAAATCCGATTTAAGAGTTGTTGCAAGTATAGGATTTGACCTTGTAGTAGGAAATCCACCTTTCAATAGTTGGTTTCATAGAATAGAAACTCCAAAAATTTTGTCAAACTATAGGTTGGCACATAGAAATGGAAAATTGATGAGAAGTCAAGCTATAGAAGTTCTCTTTATTGAAATTTTTATCAATCTAACGAAGGAAGGAGGATATATCGTAATTGTTCTTCCTGATGGAATACTATCTAATCCTCAGTATAGATATGTTAGGGAGTTTATACTTTCGGAGACCGAAGTAAAACATATAATAAATCTTCATAGAAACGTTTTTGAAGATACTTCAGCTAAAACCAGTATTTTGATTTTGAAGAAGAAAAGAGCTAGTAACTTACACTATCCAGTAAAGTTTTATGACCTTGAAAGAATGGGGGTTATTAACAATGTAATTGAGGTTACTGGAGATGCTTTGATTAATCGGATGGACTATTGGTATCATCATAATTCAAAAAAAACTACTATAGAGAGATTGATAAATAATGGACTTAAGTTCGTTCCACTTAGAAATTTCATAGTCTATTATAAAACAGGCAAAACTCTTTACGGAAAAGAGAGAAAGTTTTCAGATAAGGGATTAAGGTTCCTTCACGCTACAAATATCACAGATATCGGTATCAACTACATTAAAGATGAAAAATTTATTGACCGTTTAAGTAAAATGAATTTTCCAAATGCTTATGTAAAGATTAGAGATATTTTGTTTGTGAGAGTGGGCGTTGGTTGTGCTGGAAGAGTTGCTATAGTTGATAGTAAAGAAGACGAAGGGGTAGCGACTGATTATATACATATAATAAAAATAAAGAATGTAGATCCATATTTTTTGACTGTATATTTAAAAACAAGACTTGGTAAAAGCTCAATCGAAGTTTTAAAACATGGGGTAGGAACAGTAAGTATAAACAAATCTGATGTATTTTCTATTCCAATTCCTGTTCTCTCTGAGGAAATACAAAATGATATAGGAATGCGATATAGAAATATCTTAAAAGAATGGAAAACTCTTATTTATAATAAGCAGACTGCTATTGGCAGTAATCTTGAAGATAAAATGAAAATCTTAATATCAGATCTAGAGAGAATATTAGAGAATTATGGAAAATAAGATAAAAAATTCATTGAGGAAATTTTGTGCAGGTTGCAAGGATTATTTAGATAATTTGAAAATTTCTACGACTGTAGGAAAATATAATCTTGAGATTTCTTCAAGAACGTTATCTGATGTTATAGAAAAACATGTAATAACCTATGCTATTGATTTTTTCGGAAGAAATAATGTGAAGTATGGTAATTGGGGTGGATATGATGTAATTATCGTTGATTTAGAAGGAACAACAATTTATGTGAATATTAAAACAAATCTATTTAATCCTAATATAGAAGGAACCTGGTTATGTAGCGCTTCTATAATAGAAAGACTTAAAAAAGAGGATATATTACCATATCTTTATTGCACTAAATTTGAATATATTAAAGAGCATAACATTTTAAAATTTATCTCGGGTAAGGTAGCGGGACCAGTTTCTGATATTAAACTTATATATTACACAAAAGGAGAAAAAACAAATTACAGGATACGAACGGAATTTAATGGAACCCATTGTCATATTCTAAATAAGTATTATGAATAGAAAATTAAAAATAAAAAGAGCAAAGAGAAAGCAAATACCTCAAAAAGTTAAAGAATATGAAAATGTCGTTAAAAAATTTGGGAAGCCATTTAAATTATTACCATTAGAAAAGGTTATTAAATTTGTATCGCACTATAAGGTAATTTCATCAACAGAAAATAAAAATGGTATCAAAGTACTTAAATTAAAAAAATTAAAACATAAAAAACTATCTACTATATAGAAGCATGATTGCTATTAAAGCAATGTCTGGTTGTAATGTGATTCCTTTTGATAGAAATTGTGCTGAAGACAAACAATTATTAAAGGACTTGATTGAAACAACAAAAATCGCCGCAAGAAACGCAAATCAAACGGGTATATTTACGAGACGAGAAAATGAGGTCGGGAACCATATTGAGCCATTTATGATTGATGCATTAAATAACATTGGTCTTAAAGCAGATAGACCCGAAACAAGAGAAGGTAAGAAAAAGGCGGTGGGTTATCCTGATATTTTTGTAAAAGATAGACACGGGAGACCGAATTATATTGAATGCAAAACCTACAATGAAAGAAATTATCAAACTACACAACGATCATTCTATTTTTCCCCAGCAGAAAGGCCATCGGATTTTAAGGTAATATATGATGCCCGCCACATAGTAATTAGTTTTAAAATCGAAAGAGCCGAAAGAGATGGTAAACGAGCATTTGTGCCAGTATATTGGAAAATTTTTAGTACAGATAATTTAATTGGCCAGATCAAACATGAGTTTAATTCGACAAATAAACAAATGTACACAAATGAGGCGTTGTTAGCAGAAGGCAAGGTCTAAAATAAATGGAAAATGAGCAAATACGATAGTCTGAAATTTTTAAAAGAAACAAAAGCGAGAATTCCGCATATCTGTGAAAGGTGTGGGGCAGGAATAGAAAAAGGCAAGATTTATTACACAGAGAGTCTTGGTAGGGTTAATGCTCCGGGTGTGAAACTAAAAAAATACTGTAAGGGCTGTTATCAGATGCACGGTAATGATTTATTACAATCAAGTTGAGGCGATGGCTCGCCTGCAAAGTGGGCAATGCGGGCGGAACTTTTGCCCGTCAGGGGGCAAGTGTCTGCTCAAAATAGGTTCGAGCATCGTTCAGAAATTGCGAGTCAGGAAATAGGAATTAAGAAACACTAAGATACGAGCGAAGTAGAGACTTTGGTCTCTTAAAAAAGGAAATATTATGAGAACAAAAATTATCGCAGTTATCGGTGGTGCCGAAACAAGTCAAAAAAATCTTAAGGTTGCAGAAGAAGTCGGTGCTTTGATCGGTAAAAGCGGTTCAATATTGATTACTGGCGGTCTTGGTGGTGTTATGGAGTTTGCATCAAAAGGTGCAAAAGAGGCAGGCGGGCTTGTTATCGGTATTTTACCAGGAATTGACAAGCGTATGGCAAATGAATATGTTGATATCCCCATTGTCACTGGGATGAATCAGGCGCGCAATATTATTATCGCCCGAACTTGTGATTGTACCATTGCCATTGATGGAAAATATGGAACACTCTCAGAAATCGCATACTGCCTGATGCTCAACGTTCCAGTAATTGGCATCAACACCTGGGAGATTGATGCACCAATAATCAGGGTTAAAACTGCAAAAGAAGCGGTGGCAAAGGCATTCGAGGTAATGGGAGAATAAAATATGAAATTCCAAGTGCCAAACAATTTCCCAATGTCAAATCCCAATTAATTAAAAAAAGTAGCAGCAGGTTTACTCGGTATAGGGATTTGAAAAATACAAAGACAATTTTATATCTTGTTAATCGGGATTTGGGTCCTAACCAAGCGAGGTTATCTTGCATGCTGAAATAATAGTCCAGGGTTTTGTTCAGGGAGTGGGTTATAGATTTTTTGCTATTCAGAAAGCGAGAGAATATGGTATTACAGGTTATGTTCAGAATCTCCCTGATGAAAATGTATTTGTGGTTGCTGAAGGAGAAAAGGGAATTCTAAATGATTTTATAAAAGACTTGAAGATAGGTCCTCCATCAGCCAGGGTAAAAAAAATTGATATTAAGTTTTCCGAAAATGATAAAGGTTATAAAAATTTCAGTGTTAAATTTTAATAGGGTTCGGCATTTGCAGATACCCGCTATTTTGATAAAGGAGGTTTTGTGAATGACATATCTTCAATTATTGAATTCATAAAAGCATCGATGGTGGTCATAAAATTGCCAAATCAGGGTAGGGGTAGCGGTTTTTTCGTAAATGATAAAGGACTGTTTATAACAAATAAACACACTGTTGAACTGGATACCTTTATTACAATAAAGCTTTATAATAACCAGGAGGTTGAGTCAATTGTAGTTTATGCAGATAATGATATTGACTTTGCCTTTTGTTTAGCCAGTATCAACCAATCAACCCCTGTCTCTCTTGCCGATAGCAATTCGCTCAAAGAAGGTGAGCCTGTATTTGCAGTTGGCCATCCCTATGGTTATGATTTTACTGTCTCTAAGGGCATTATAAGCTGTAAAAAGCGGATTGTTAAAGGAATCAATTATATCCAGACTGATGTGCCCATAAATCCAGGAAACAGTGGAGGACCATTGATAAATATGCAAGGCGAAGCCATTGGTATCAACACCTGGGTTGTAGGTGAAGCAGATAATATGAGTTTTGCAATTCCGATTAATTCAATAAAGGAAATTTTAAACTACATAAACAGCATACACACCAAGCTACCAGCAATGTATTATTGTCCGGTCTGTGGATATACCAGTGATGAATTTATTAAAACATCCAAGGCTGAATACTGCAAAAATTGTGGTACCCAGAAGATTGAAAAGAAGAAAGAACCCGAACCACAACCACCCGAAAAACCAGTTCAGGGAGTCAAGGTTGGAATGAAGATCTGCTCCAAGTGTAAAACTTCAAACGACGCCTCGGCAAACTTCTGTAAAAATTGTGGATTTAAATTTTAGAGGAGGCAAAATGTTCGACAAAAAGCAACCAGTTCAAAAAGAGGAAGTGGATATAGCGCACTATGAAAAAATCGTCAACGACCTTCTGGCAAGTTTTGGTCTTGATCCAGAAAAATGTCGCCATCGTCCTAAGACACTGTGGTCAGCATACCGCGGTTCAGCACTAATCTATACTGAAATCTTCAAATTGGATAATATTGATTATATAGAAATCTCCTGCCCGATTATGCTCTTACCTTCCAGAAATCTTTTGCCCTTCTATAGAAGACTACTTGAAATAAATTTTCAATTGATGGGCATTAAATTCTTTGTGCGTGACCAGTGGGTCTATATCTCTGAAAACCGAGAATTAAAAGGACTTGATTTTGAAGAACTTAAGGCAATGGAAGAACGGGTGAGTTATCATGCTGACCGACTGGATGAAGTTTTAATTGAAGAATTCAAAAACCGGGTTGATTAAAAATAATCTATTGAAAAATCTATGAAAATTAAATTAAAGACAATGCCTATTGCAATTGTGGTCTTATTTTTTTTGCAAGTAGTTTTTGCCCAGGAAGAACCGAAAAAAGTATACGCTGGTATCTACCTCAACCAGATAACGAGCCTGAGTTTGAAGGATAATCAGTTTACTGCTGATTTTTACATCTGGTTTCGCTGGAAAGATAAAAATATACAGCCACTAGAGAGTTTTGACGTGGTAAACGGGTATATCGAATCAAAACAAGGTGTATATGAAGATACAATCAAGGGCTTTAACTATGCGGTTTGTCGGGTCATTGCAACAATGAAAAAATTCTGGGACATATCGCGCTTTCCATTGGATAATCATGTCTTAACCATTGAAATAGAAGATAATGAAAACGAGGAATTCAAACTAAAATACATCCCCGATACTGAAAATAGTGGAATAAATCCCCGGGTTCAGGTTCCAGGCTGGAATGTGGGCACAACCAATGTAAACGTTTCTGCGTATACCTACAAAACAAATTATGGTGATATTTCTCTGCCCACAAACAATGAATCGGTCTATTCACGGTTTATCTTTTCAGTAAATATTATCCGACCAGGATATAGTTATTTTTTCAAGTTATTTTTCACAGTCGTTATTGCTGCGCTTGTTGCTTTGATCGCACTGTTTATAAAACCGACTGACCTTGACCCGAGATTTGGACTCGGTGCTGGTGCACTATTTGCCGCAGTTGCCAGCGAAGTGGTTATTGCCTCTTTATTGCCTGATACAAATATTATTACACTGACTGATAAACTCCATATCATTTCAATTTTCTTTATCTTCTTATCAATTGCTGAATCCATTATTTCCCTGAGGTTATTCGCCAGTGGCAAAGAACAAACTTCAAAACGTCTGGATAGAATCTGCTTCTATGTATTCCTGGCAATCTACATTTTTCTGAACTTAGTAGTCTTGCTTTAGTGTAATCTCACCTTTTGGTGCAGATTATCTTCCAGGTATTCAGTGGATTTATTCTCTATGTTTATAATCTAAAATTGACAATTATCCTTTTATAAATATAATAACTCATAGGGAGGTTGTGATGGACTTGAAAAAAATTATAAGGGATATCCCTGATTTTCCACAAAAAGGCGTTATGTTTCGTGATATTACAACATTGATAAAAGAACCCGAAGCATTTAAATTTGTCATTGATAATATTGTTAATAAATATCGTAATTCAAAGATTGATAAAGTCGTTTCCATTGAGGCACGGGGTTACATCTTTGGCGGTGCAATTGCCTATAATCTCGGTTGTGGTCTTGTGCCAGTTCGGAAACTCGGCAAATTACCTGCCGAGACTGCACGAATGGAATACGATTTAGAATATGGCAAGAATATCATTGAAATCCATAAAGATAGTATTAATAAAGGAGAAAGGATTTTAATATTTGACGATGTCCTGGCAACCGGTGGCACAATGCTCGCTGCGTGTAAACTTGTAGAGATGCTTGGTGGCAACATCATTGCCTGTGCCTTTGTTGCGAATCTAACATATCTATCCGGTGACGAAAAACTCAAAGATTACGAAGTTTATTCACTGGTTGACTATTAATTAAATATTAGTTATAGTGGTAGAACCCACTATCTCCAATCCATTTCCCGGTCCAGAACATTAGTCTAGAACATCATACTCAAACCCAGTCGATAGTTGATGCAGCACGTTGGACAATTCTATCACTTAAACAATTGTTTAATTGATGAAATGATAACTACAAATTTTTTAATAACCAGAAATCAAATTTGTGATTTGTTATTTGGTATTTGAAATTTTATTGTATCTACTTAACGCGTAGGTTGAATTCAACTATGCAATTGGTTTATTTACTTGACAAGTATATAAAAGTAAGTAATAAAAAGAAAGATGATTAAAATCAACAGAATAATCAGCATAACATGTAGACCAGTAGTGCTTTTTTGCTTCTTTTTCTTTTTTATTTTTTCTTTTACCACAGTCGTCACTTCTTTTTCCTGTTCAATTCTGTTGAGCAAACTTTTTATATTCTCTTCAGTCGTTGCCTGGCCTTTCCAGCCCAAAAAATTGTTCAATGCTCTGAGCATTTCTTCTGCTGATTTATAACGACTCTTTGGGTTTCTCTTCATCGCTCTGTTAATAACTCCACCAAGACGCCAGCTATGATGAGGGCCAAGCCAGAATGGTGATTTATACTTTCCCCGGCAAATCTTTGTTATAACCCCCTGATTTTCTTCTGCGACAAAAGGCTTTTTACCCGTAACCATTTCATAAAGAACCACACCTAAGGAAAATATATCAGATTGAAAACCTGCCTTAGCACCACCCGCCTGTTCTGGTGACATATAAAATGGTGTTCCAATGATTGCTCCGGTTGTGGTCAAATCCGGAGCATCGATATCCCTTGCGACACCAAAATCAGTGAGTTTAACAATGCCTTCTTTAGAAATTAATATGTTTTTTGGTTTTATATCGCGGTGGATAATACCATTTTTATGGGCACAAACAAGTGCCTGGCATACCTCGCGGGCAATTGCTGCGGCAAGCATTGGATGTAATGGCGCTTGTTTTTCAATCATATCTGCAAGACTAAGACCCTCAATATACTCCATTACAAGATAATGCTCACCACCTTCGCGAAAATAATCGAAAATTTCAACGATATTCTTGTGATGAAGATTGGCACATAATTTTGCCTCTCTCTTGAATCGTGTCTGGGCTTCGCCATCCAGATTTTTCATCATCTGTTTTATTACAACAACACGATCAAGCGAACCCTGTATTGCTGCATAAATGTGTGCCATACCACCCTTGCCTATAGATTTGAGAATTTTGTAATTACCGATTGTTGAATTCTTAATCATTTGCCATTACCACACAATTTCTTCCCAGGGACTTTGCCTGGTATAATGCCCGGTCAGCAATCTTTGTCAATTCCTGTGCATTTGTCATCTGATTGAAATCGGTTGCCACACCAATGCTTATCGTCACCTTCAAACCGACGATTTCGGAGGATTTTTCCTCAATGATTTTGCGGATTGTCTCGGCAATCTGTGTAGCATTTTTTGCATCCATTTTAGGAAACAAAATAACAAACTCCTCACCGCCATACCGTGCAACGATATCATCCTTTCTACATAAGGCACGAATAATATGTGCCACTCCCCTTAATACCCCATCGCCTTTATCATGTCCAAATGTATCATTCACTTTTTTAAAATGGTCAATATCAACAAAGAGTAATGAAAGAGGATATTTCTGTCGGTGTGCCTCACTGAATTTTTCTTCAATAACTTTATCGAAATAACGCCGATTATAAAGATCGGTTAAACGGTCAAAATTTGCCTGCCTTGTTAATTTTTTTCGGCTCTTCAACACTTTTTCGTGATACCGTTTCAAACTCAGGGCGACATCCCTTTCTCTTATCTTTTCTGCAAGTGATTTATATTCTGCAACCAAACGCTGGGTTTCATTACCTGCTGATTCAACCTGAGTCTCATCATAGATACCTTCTATACCCCTGCCATCATCAAAGATAATTGTAAAATTACCAACATTGATCTCATCGCCATGGTGTAATTCTATAGAATCTATCCTTTTGCCATTTACAAATGTTCCATTTGTGCTTTTTAAATCCTCAATTATAAATTTACCATTATTATAATAAAGCCTGGCGTGCTGTCGTGATACCTCTTTACCATCAATGAAAAAATCACATTCATTTGCCCTGCCAATAATATATTCCCTTTTTTCAATGGGTAAACTTTTTAATAAAATTCGCTCCTCAATCAAGACCAGACACGGTTTACCATCAGCCATTAATATAAGTATAGTAATATTCGGCTAAAAGTCAAGAAGCGATAAAAATCGACATCTTGACTTTTTTTGTTTTTCATATATAATGGTCTATGCCAGTTAAGAAAAGGTCAAGAACGGTTCTTAAGAACATTCGCAAAACGCGGCGGCGCTATTTAAAGAACCTTAAAAAGAAAAGAGAGTTGAAATCAGCTATTAAAAAAATTAAAAAGGCAAAATCAAAACAAGAGGCGTTGAAGATTTATCCTGAAGTTCAAACGGTAATTGATAAATCGGTCCAGGATGGAATTATAAAAAAGAATACTGCGGCCCGCTATAAATCAAGATTAGCGAAGTTCATAAAAACCAGACTCGGATAATTCTGAAAAGATACCTTTTTTATTTAGGTATTCGCATTCTTTTTATATTACTCGTGGCAAATTTTTATGCACCGTGTGATTATGAATATGGTGAAATCACTCGAAACATAATCGCAGGTAAAGGATTCAGTAGGGCTTTAGTTTCTGAAGAAAATCCTCTTCCTACATCCACGCACGCGCCCCTATATCCATATTTTCTTGCTTTTTTCTATCAGTTTGGCACAAAACCTTTTGTCTATTTTATAATTCAGCTAATACAGGCAATGATTTTTACCTTCGCCATCTATTTTGTCTTTAAAACAACCCGTCTTATTTTCAATGACTCAGTTGGCCGCATAACCGAGTGGATAGTAGCTTTATATCCAGCATTAATATATTATACTACAAAACTTGTGCCCACGACACTCTTTTTATTTCTCATTTCACTGACTATCTGTTTAATCATAAACAGTAAAGAGAAAATTTTTTTGTATTATCTACTGTGCGGATTTGTCCTGGGCATGTCAATTCTATGCGACCCAGTGGCATTTGTTTTATATCCTGTAATTTTTATCTGGTTTTTAGTCTGTAAAAAGATAAACTTTTTCAGGGTGTGCTTAATAATCCTTATTTCTTTTATAGTTTTATTGCCCTGGACAATAAGAAACTATAAAGTGCACCGGACATTTGTTCCTGTTACCACCCAGTTTGGTGTTAATTTCTGGATTGGGAATAACCAAAATGCAACGGGCACAGATTTCTATAAAATAAAATCAATTAAAACTGAAGATTATATATTGATGACGCAAATCCTGCCTTCTGATATTCAGGATAGTCTAAATAAAATTTCCGAATTCGAACGAACCAGATTTTATCTGCACAGAGGATTTGATTTTATCCTGCATAATCCAGTAAAATTCTTAAATTTATTAATCAAAAAACTATATTACTACTGGTGGTTTGCACCTTCAAGTGAATATTCCTCAAAGGATTTACAAAAATACCGGGTCTTATTATATATTTCTTATATTCCAGCACTTATCTTGGGATTAGCGGGTATATTTCTTTCAATTAAAAACCGCAAACCGGTTTTATTTATACTATTGTCGATTTTTTTTATTTCAGGATTATATATCTTCACTCATGTTGGTTTGATCAGGTATCGTATGCCGGTAGAATTATATCTCCTGATGTTCAGTGGATATTTTGTTAAATCTTTCAGGCGATGAAATTACCTGAAGAGATTGAAAAAAAGATTCTTTCTGCATTAAACATCCCAGATATATACGACAATAATGAAATAAAAAGGCTTGATTTTTAATGAAAAATATTTATAATTATTATTAAAACGAAGTGACGTTATCTTGAAGGGAGGCAAATGGCACGATATTTTATAACTTCTGAATCAGTTACTGAGGGTCATCCGGACAAAATCTGTGACCAGTCAGCAGACGCAATTCTGGATGCCATTTTTGAAAAAGACCCTTTTGGCCGGGTTGCCTGTGAGGTTCTAACGACAAGGGGTCTGCTTTTTGTTGCGGGTGAAATAACGACAAACTGCTATGTTGAAATACCCGATTTAATAAGGGACTTATTGGTTGAAATCGGCTATACTGATACAGATATGGGCATAGATGCATATACCTGTGCAATTATTACTGCAATCCAGGAGCAGTCCAGTGATATTGCAATGGGTGTAAATATCGGCGGTGCAGGTGACCAAGGAATGATGTTCGGCTATGCCACAAAAGAGACAAAAGAGTTGATGCCTATGCCCATAATCCTTGCCCATAAACTTGTGCGTCGGCTTACCGAGGTTCGTAAGACAAACATATTAACATATTTAAGACCTGATGGAAAATCCCAGGTCACAGTAGAATATGATAATGATAAACCCGTACGTATTGATACAATAATCCTATCAGCACAACACCATCCTGATATAAAAAATGAAAAACTACATTCAGATTTAAAAAAACATGTGGTTCAAGAAATAATCCCAAAAAAATTGATAGATGCCAATACAAAAATCTTAATAAATCCCACAGGTAGGTTTGTTATTGGTGGTCCTCAGGGTGATACTGGACTTACAGGTAGAAAGATTATGGTTGATACATATGGTGGTGTTGGTCATCACGGTGGTGGTTGTTTTTCTGGTAAAGACCCAACAAAGGTTGACCGCTCATCATCCTATATGGCAAGGTATGTCGCGAAAAACCTCGTGGCATCTGGAATTTGTGATAAGGTTGAGATCTCTCTCGCATATGCAATCGGCGTTGCTGAACCTGTAGCAATAAATGCAAATACTTTCGGAACTGCTAAAATTGAAGAAGATAAAATTATTAAAATATTAAAAAAACTATTTGACTTCACACCCCAGGGCATTATTGACAAATTAAATTTACGCAGGCCGGTATTCAAAAAGACTGCATGCTATGGACATTTTGGCCGCGAGGAAGAAGGATTTACCTGGGAAATCTGTGACATGGCAGAGGCAATAAAGAGGGAAGCAGGAATATAGCTGGTTAAATGATTAAAAGGATAAATAAAAAATAGAAAGGGATAACCAATGGAATATAATATTAAAGATATTAAATTTTCAAGAGAAGGAAAGAAAAGGATTGAATGGGCAGAATCAAAGATGCCAGTTTTGAAATTGATCCATGAGCGATTTGCAAAAGAAAAACCGCTGAAAAATCTCCGGATCGGTTGTTGCCTCCATGTCACGACGGAAACTGCAAACCTTGTTCAAACCTTGATGACAGGTGGTGCTCGGGTCTATTTAACTGCATCAAATCCATTATCAACCCAGGATGATGTTGCAGCTGCACTTGCAGTAGAAGGCATTGGTGTTTTTGCGATAAAAGGAGAATCCCGCAAAGAATATTACTATAATATGAATCGAGTTATAAAAAACAAGCCGGAAATTCTTATTGATGATGGTGCGGATTTAATCTCCACAGTCCATAAAAAAAATATAAAGGGAATTCTGGGTGGAACAGAAGAAACCACGACCGGTGTTATAAGACTAAAACAGATGGCGCAGGACAATGTTCTCCAATTTCCCATTATTGCAGTCAATGACTCTTTGACCAAACACCTCTTTGATAATCGTTATGGAACAGGACAATCAACGATTGATGGTATATTGCGGGCAACGAATATCTTGATAAGTGGTTGCAACTTTGTAGTTGCAGGATATGGCTGGTGCGGCAGAGGACTGGCAATGAGGGCAAAAGGGTGTGGTGCAAATGTTATTGTTACTGAAGTTGACCCGGTCAAGGCACTTGAGGCAAGGATGGATGGTTATCGGGTTATGGCAATGGCTGAAGCAGCCAAGAACGGCGATGTATTTATTACCGTTACTGGCGACATAAATGTCATAAGAAAAGAGCATATGCTCAGAATGAAAAACGGCGCAATAATCGGCAATTCCGGACATTTTGATGTGGAGATCGATAAGAATGGCTTGAAAAAGATCACCAGAAAAAAAAGAGTGATCAGAAATTTCTGTGAAGAATACACCCTGAAGAATAACAAAAAAATTTATCTCCTTGCTGAAGGCAGACTGGTCAATCTTTCTGCTGCAGAAGGCCATCCAGCAATGGTGATGGATATGTCATTTGCTAACCAGGCGTTGGCTGTAGAATATATTTTAAATAATCCTAAATTAAAAAATCTTGTCTATTCATTACCATTAAATATCGATCAGGAGATTGCCCGATTGAAATTAAAATCTATGGGCATAAAGATTGACAAATTAACGCTGGAACAGAAGCGCTACCTTACCTCCTGGGAAATAGGAACATAACCAAAAAAACCACCGCTTCTTTTGTCCTTCTTGGCCCGTATCATTGTACAATCCGCCAAGAATCATGGCGGATTGCGGAAATCTAGACTCTAACCGTCATTCTTGCCCTATGCACTAATATGAGGTTAACTCCAGCAAGTGTCCATAATATTTCTTATCTTTTTTAAAATGCTTTTCACATTTCCCTTTTTCTAAATGGTAATAAAGTTAGATCTTCCAAAAAAATTTTTATGTTTAAAAAATTCAAATTACAATTTTTCCCAAAAACCAGTATTTAGTGAAAAGTTTATAATGTTGCATTTACCCAAATGGTCACAATTTTAAAAAATTTCTTGATATGTCATTGGGTTTAAAGCAGAAAACCTTACCGGGCTAACGCAGGACAGTGCTTTTTTGTCGTTTTGTCCAAATTCAGCGATGTCTCATTTCATCAGCAAACATTTTCTTGTCCATCTGCAATCATTGATTGTCACTTGATAAAAATACACACCGGGATTCAGCGCACGCGCATCCCAGATAGCAGCATGCTCACCGACTGTCTCAATTCTGTCTATTAAAGTTGCCACATTTTGACCGACAATATTATAGATTATTATTGTAACCCTGGCAGGTTTAAAACAATAATAATTAATTGTTGTGGTCTGACAGAATGGATTAGGATAGTTCTGTTTGATTTGATTTTGGACGGATATATGTCTAATTTCATCTTCTTGTACGGCTCCCACTGGTGTAGTAAGCCAGGGCACAGGATCAACAAGTATATTTGTTGAATCGCCAAGACCGCCCGGATTGAGTGCTGGATGATAAGGACCTGATGGGTCACCCCACCAGTTGTATTCAGCCATTAGCATCTGTGAATTATCAGCATTGTAGGCACCATAGCCATTGTCGTAAATATTATTAGAATCAACGATCGGGAATGAGTTATCTTTACAATAAATGCCGTCACCGAGACTATCAGCATTGTTGTCAGAGATAGTATTAAATTTTATATGCGGACCCGAAGAGGCACGACAGAATATGCCTCCGCCGTTTCTATAGGCTATATTGCCGCTAATACTATCCCCAATAATTGCCGAGTTAATGCTGCCAGTGTAATTACTACAATTGATACCACCACCATCATAAGCAATATTATTAACAATAATATTGTTTTTTATTGTATCACTGCCATCGCCAGAGCAGTAGATGCCACCTCCACCTTCAACACTGACAGCAGTGTTATTACTGATATAATTCCCGAGAATCATTGAACTGCTTCCGCCGGCAATGCTTATGCCGCCTCCAGTCCAGGTTGCCGAATTGCCGATGATCTGGTTATTAGTGACTTGGGGACCGCCCAGACTGATACTGATACCACCGCCGTCATAAGCTGAGTTGCTTAAAATAGTATTATTGCTGATAATGGTATAGTGTGTTCGATCACAATCAACACCACCGCCACCGTTTGCTGAGTTATTACTTATGATATTTGAATCAATTAAAACATTTGCTTCATAGCCACATGAAATACCACCGCCTTCGCCCAGTGTTGTATTACCAACAATGGTATCACCTATAACTTCTGCATTTGAATAATTATTGCAACATATACCACCACCTCGAGCCAGATATCCGGTGGCAGCATTATTCTCTATCTTATTGTATTTGATTATTGCCTGGCAATATTCCTCACAATAGATAGCACCACCACAATTAGCAGAATCTACAGTGATTACATTGCTGATTATCAAAGGCGAAGATGTATCAGAACAACATATACCACCACCCCTACCTTGGGTTTTATTATATTTTATTATATTGTTTTTAATCACAGGTGAAGAGTTGACTAAATATATTCCCCCTGCATCAGGATCGCCATAACCATTCTGAATAGTGAATCCTTTAATGACTGTCATTGTATCAATATCAATCATCCCGGGAAAATAGATCACACTGGTTGTTAAACCCCCATCAATCTTCGTTGTATCACTCCCCAATTCACTATAGAGTTTGATTCCGTTTACCAGAGGCCAGAATATATTTTCAAAATAAATTCCTGGTGCAACAAGCACTGTATCACCGGTTGATGCCGCATTCAAACCCTGCTGAATGGTTGGATAATCATTCGGCACATGAATAATGGTGCTGAATGCACTACCAATCATACACAGCCAGATACATACAAACATAATTTTGCTTATCATAGTTGACTCCTTAGAAAAAGTGATAATTATTTTAAATTGTAAGCATTTCTGCACCTTTGTCAAGTATCCTATCCAGCCGCAATATCTTTAAAATACTGGAATTGTTTTTGATAAATTAAATTTAACAATTGCTGCAAAAACTAACCTTTTTTTCTATATAATCGCATTTCTTTTTCATTGTTCATTTTTCATCCATTCCACTTTTTCCCACCCTGAATTTGTTGTTTAACTATACTGCAGTTGGAACAAATCAACGCAAATTTAGCTTGACTTTGATAAATTAATGAATAAAATCTACTTACGGAGGTGTTTATGGAAAGAAGAAGGTTTTTGAAAATTTTGATGGCAGGTGGTATTGGAGCATTAATAAATAGACCCCTAAGTAGTCCTTTAACCACTCTCTTTACAAAGTCGCGATACCTACCTCCTCCTCAGGTAAATACATATTCATCCGAGATTGTGCTCAATAGCCGGCGGTCTTATCACAGTGGTTATACAAGTAGTCTTTCAGACCAGATTCTTGCCAATGTTCTATGGGCGGCTTCCCGCGCACCATTGATTGGAGCCAACCGGATAATCTATGTTGCCCGAACCGATAATGTCTATAGATATGACCCGAGTGTGCATGATATTATTTTACACCTTTCAGGAAATCACAAGTCAGAATCAAGTGCAGCGTTTGAGATCGGCATAGCGAGCGATATCGCTGAAGACGCTGGAACCGCAATCCAGTATGCGCTCCTTGGAGCAATATCATTCTGGACCACTAATACAAATCAACCCGCCTGTATTCCCAAAGAAAGTGCCACAACGAATGCAAACAGCACCTGGAGCCCGGCACTCACAGTCCAGATGGTGAATGTCTACGGGTTGATGGGTTCAGTGAGTGGTATCACATCTCAGTGCGTTGCCCATTCGTCAAATGGCAGTCTTCCTGACCCGAATACAGATGGAACAGTTCTGCTTGAAAATGCCCTCGGCAATCTTAAATATGGAAGTTTGTTCGCTGATACCGAATTGACCCTTAGTCAACTCTCCCAGCTTGCCTGGGCATCTTATGGTAATAATCCACATATGACATCAAACAATCGGGCAGGACTTACAGTTCCTTCGGCAGTGGCAAATTATTATTTAACAGGCAGAATTTATATAGTCCGTTCTGTGGGTGTCGAAAGATACCACATCCGGGATTCTTCTGGCCAACCAAATACGCGGGACCATCGGATTGAAAGGGTAACTGATGGTGATACAAGACCCCAGTTAAGAAATGCCATATCACGCCTGCCCCAGACTGCACCAAATTATTTTGTCTATTGTGCCACAACTGCAAGCAGGTATCAATTACTTGAGGCGGGATTTGCCGGTGCCAGTGCCCTTTTACAGACAACTTCGATAGACTTGCAGGGCCATTTCACGGCAGACTTCTCTTCTACTGAAAGGACCGCAATCATCAACGCCTTAGGTATTCCAACAACCGACCTTCCATTGTTTATATTCTCTGTAGGGCAGGAATTTGTTGGGATGAAAGAACAAGAACATACTAATGCAGGACTGATTTCGATTTCTCCAAATCCATTCAGGGATAAAACGACCATCAGTTATAAACTGAAGAGAACGAACAGGGTCAATCTTTCAATCTATGATTCGGCAGGAAATCTCGTAAGGATTATTATTAATAATAGGCAGGCTACAGGCAATTATAAGACAGTGTGGAATGGTCTGGACAGTAATGGTAAAAATGTTGCTCAGGGAACCTATCTTGTAATATTAAAGATTGGAGAGCAAAGATATCAAGAAAAATTGATTAAACTCTGAGGCAATTCGATACACACTTGATTTTTTAATAAATCTGGTTAGAATTAAACACATTGGCCATAGGTTTATGGGCATAAAAAAATTTTTTCTCCCTTTGTGGGAGAGGGCAAGGGTAAGGCGGAAATAAACAAAAAGGGAGAGACATGTATTAATGAAATTTTAGCAAAAGCAAACTATTACTAAAATAAAAAGGAGGCAAAATGAGAAGGCCGGTGTTTATTATCTGTGCATTGTTTTTTTTATGTCCTTTGATTCTTTTTGGTGGCATTGAATGGGAGGCGCATACCATAACAAAAATCAAAGATCAAGAATCAAAGGTGATTCTCCACGGTTATGCGCAAAAGGGTATGGTGCGCGAGGAATATATAGAAGTTTCTGGAGAGAAGAATCAATTAACAAAAAAAGGAATGTACTGGTTATACTGCGCGGACAAGAATGATATATATATTGTCGACCCTGAAGAAAAGGCATATTTTGTAATGAACATAGACTCAGTAGCTAAGTTTATGAGTGCCTTAGGACAATTTATCAAATTTACCATCTCCAATCCAAAGATTGAAGTGAAGGAACTGGAAACCGAAAATATACTCGGCATTGATTGCAGACATTTGCAGATAAATAGTTCATATGATATGGCAACAAAGATTATGATTATGAAGGTAAAATCCCATACTGAAGAATTAAAGGAAATATGGGCTACTGTCGAGCATATGGAAGATATTTCACTTAACTTCTCAAAAAAATCATTTTCATTGGGTATTGCAGAACTTGATTCACTCATTCGCAAGGAAATGGAGGCATACGGTAATATAGGATTCATCTTGAAATCAATTACAACAAGCAAAACCTCAGATGCGAAGGGCAAGATTTCTTCAGAAAGCACTACAGAAATGGTGATAGAAAACTTAACCGTAAAGGATCTAAGTAAAGATCTGTTCAAAATTCCTTCAGATTATAAACAGATAGATTTCAAATTAAAGATGGAGACCGAGAAATAAATCACGGTAGTTAACTGTTCAATTCTCGGTAATGATCTGTGCCTAATAATTATTCCCTTCCTTGATGGGAGGGGATGGTGGAATGGGTGGTTTAATACCATCACCCGCACCTTAATTCCCCCATAAAGGGGACAAAAGTCAATGGTGAGTCTTAATATGTATGTATTGACTTAAAATAAGTTTAGTATATAATAACCTTGAGGTAGTTATGAAAAAAATGAACTTTTTACTTCTCATACTATCAACATTTTTGGCAGGTCAGTGTTTAATGCCTGTCAAGTCATATTTTGGTCTGCAGACTAGATTGAATTACAGCAACTTTGACCCGGATGATAATGCAGGTACTTTATCAGGAGTAGGCTTCCAGATTGGACTGGGAATGGGCATAGAAATCCTTAATACAATCGGTATTCAGATGACACCGATGTTCAAAACCACCTCTTTTAATAGAACAATCTTGAATGTAGAAACCGGCGCAAATTTTAACAATTTTTATCTTCCTGTATTCCTTCAATTAAAGGCAGGAATGCTGCCTGCGGTTAGCCCTTATTTCGGCCTCGGATTTGCAGGCAATTTTCAAATGGATGGCGCTGCATATATTGGTTCATTGAAAAGTAGTATTGATGACCTGGAAAACGATCTGTATTTTTCTCTTTCCTTGGGAACCGACATAAAATTGATAAAATTAAAGGTGACACCAGAATTTACTTTCAATTATAATTTAACTGCTGATGACCCTGATACGCAGAACCGTACAGAAACCAATTATGATTTTCATCTTTCAGTCGGTGTCTTTTATACACCATAAATGCATGAATACGGCATAGATATCGGTTCGGTAAGCATAAAGATTGCCGAATTTTATAAGGGCAATCTTGTAAAAACCGATTATATACTACACCGGGGTAGCCCTTATAACCATTTACTCAAAATAATCAAAGGACTAAAAGACCCAGAAAAACTTGTTTTTACGGGTTATGTTCCCAGCGCAGTGATTGACAGTCTGGGAATTATGCGAATAAACGAGGTGGATGCCATAATCAAGGGATTAAAGCTTTTCCACAAGGGGATAAAATCAATCATCGAGATTGGCGGGGTCAATTCAAAATTTATCACAATTAATAAAGGATTTACAGACTTTTCTTCAAATACACTCTGTGCTGCAGGTGCTGGTATATTCCTTGACCAGCAGGCACAGAGGTTATGTGTTTCCATAGAAAGGTTCGGCAATGTTGCCCTTAATTCTAAAAAACCTGCACGCATTGCTGGCAGGTGTTCAGTGTTTGCCAAGAGTGATATGATTCATCTTCAGCAGATAGGCACGCCGGTCGAGGATCTGATCGCAGGACTCTGCTATTCCCTGGCAAGAAATTTCAAGAGTGCAATCATAAAAGGTAGAAATGTAGAACCACCTGTAGCATTTATAGGCGGAGTTGCAGGAAACAGTGGTATGGTCCAGGCATTAAAAAATATACTGAACTTAGAAAAAGACGATTTTATAATCCCGGAATATCATAAAACAATCAGTGCGATCGGCGCAGTCCTCTTAGCCCGGGAATCAGGCTGGCAGATAAGATTTAAAGGAATTGAAAATTTTGAAAGATGGCTTCGCCAGCCCGAACACATCAGTAGATTACCTCCGCTTGACGGCAGAAAAAAATGGCGACCGAATATCCTTGTCAGCCCCCCAGTAATAAAAACTAGGGCATATTTAGGCATTGATGTCGGTTCAATTTCAACCAATCTTGTGCTCATTGATGAAAATGGTAATGTCCTTTGCCGGAGATACCTGTGGACAAAAGGTAGACCGATTGATATTGTAGTCCAGGGTCTTGCTGAATTAAAAGCAGAGGTTGGGGATAAAGTAAGAATCATTGGCGTCGGTACAACGGGTTCGGGTCGGTATTTAATCGGAGAACTTATCGGTGCAGATTTAATAAAAAACGAGATTTCTGCCCAGGCAAGGGCAGGAATTGAGATAAATCCCGAGGTTGATACCATTTTTGAAATTGGTGGGCAGGATTCAAAATATATCAGTATTGAAAATAAGGCAATTGTTGATTTTGAAATGAATAAGGTTTGTGCAGCTGGCACCGGCTCATTTCTTGAAGAGCAAACCCAGATACTTGGTGTGAAACTTGAGGAATTTGGGGAACAGGCACTTGAGGCAAAGTCACCCATTAATCTTGGTGAGCGATGCACAGTATTTATCGGTTCCGAGGTTATACATTATCAAAATAATCTCGCAGAAAGGGAAAATCTCCTTGCCGGACTCGGTTACTCAACAGTATTCAACTATCTGAACCGGGTTGTAGGGAATAAAAAAATTGGAGAGCATATCTTGTTCCAGGGTGGGGTTGCAGCAAATAAAGCAGTAATTTCGGCATTTGAAGAGGTCTTAAAGAAAAAAATTGTTGTACCACCAAACTATGATGTAACCGGAGCAATCGGTATTGCCCTGCTTGTCCGTGATAGTGGTATCCAGAAGACAAAGTTCAAGGGCTTTGACCTCGGCAAAAAATCTTATAAAACAAATTCTTTTATCTGCAAACACTGTAGCAATGAGTGTGAAATAAACCGCATTACAATAGATGGTGAAAAACCATTATTCTCTGGTGGTAGGTGTGAAAGATATGAAGAGCGAGAAAAAATTGAAACCAATAATATTCCTGACCTATTTAACCTGCGCAATGAAATATTTTTCAAAAATGAAAAGGTTGAAGGTATTGAAATCGGTCTGCCCCGTGCTTTGATCTTTTACGAACTATATCCATTCTTTTATAAATTTCTTTTGAAACTCGGATTTAATCCTATACTTTCTGAAGAGACAAATCGCAGGATTGTTGAAGCGGGAACCGGCCTTGCTGTTGCTGATACGTGCTTTCCAGTAAAAACCGCACTGGGGCATATTGACTATCTCATAAATAAAGGAATCAGGAAGTTTTTTATTCCCAGTGTGATTACAATGAAACCGAATGACCAATATTTCAACCGGAATTTTGTCTGCCCCTATGTCCAGTCATTTCCATATCAGGCACGCGCAATATTTGGCAACGAAATTGAGATACATTCTCCAGTCTTATATTTTGACCGCGGTATTAAAGCCATTAGTAAAACACTTTATGAGTTTGCCAAGGAATTTGGTAAAAGTAAAAAAGAGGTTGATGAGGCAATAGAACAGGGTATTGAATATCAGAATTCAATACAGAAAAGATTGTGGAACACAGCACAGGAGACATTAAGGCATTTTACCGGAACCGCCTTCTTGATCTGTTCCCGTCCGTATAATGGCTATGATCTTGGATTAAATTTGAAATTGACACAGAAAATTCGCAATCTCGGAATATTGCCGATCCCCTTAGAATTTGTTCAATTAGACTACCAGCATCTGAACGAAGATTTTGGAAATATGTACTGGCATTATGGACAGAGGATTCTGAGTGCTACAAAGGAGATTGCAGATAATCAAAATCTTTATCCGGTCTATCTTTCCAATTTTGCCTGTGGACCAGATTCTTTTCTGATAAATTTCTTTCGTGAAAAATTAAATAGGAAACCAATGTTGGTCTTGGAACTTGATGAACATTCAGGTGATGCGGGATTTATCACGAGATTTGAGGCATTTGCTGATAGTATAAAGGACTCACGGCATAAATCACGACCCGCAAAAATAAAGGTAACAGGTTCTCTGAAAAAAGGCCGAACAATCTATGTCCCTGATATGTGTGATGGGGCAATGGTTCTTTGTAGTGCAATGCGCTTTGCTGGTATCGATGCCCATGTAATGGCATCGCCTGATGAGCAATCAATTATGCTCGGCCGACAATACACAAGCGGCAGGGAGTGCCTGCCTGCGATCATAACTGCGGGTGATATGTTAAAAAAAATTAAATCCGAAGATTTCAATCCAAACGATGCATCATTTTTTATGGCTCAGGGTTCTGGACCCTGTAGATTCGGGCAGTACTATAAACTTCACAGGATAATTTTAAATAACTTGGGATTAAAGGATGTGCCGATTTATGCACCAAATCAGGGTCCGAGCCTCTTTGATGATTTGGGTCCAATGGGTATAAGATTTTTGTTCTTGGCCTGGGATGGAATCTGTGCAGTTGATGGGCTTGAAGCAAAAGTACGCAAAATAAGACCATATGAATTGAATAAAGGAGAAACCGATAGTATTTATACAGAAATCTTGAATAGTATCTGTAAGAATATAGAAAGGGGTAAGAGTATAATATCCATTCTCAAATATGCAAGAAGTCACCTTAATGGAATTCAGATAAAAAAGACTGCAAAACCAAAGATTGGTATTGTGGGCGAGATTTATATCCGTTCCCAGAAGTTTAGCAATGGATTTTTAGAGAGAAAACTTGAATCAATGGATTGTGAGGTTGTATTACCTTCAATTGGTGAATGGTTCTTTTATACAAATTATACAAGGCTCAGAAATTGTTCCTGGTTTAGACAGTACCGCCGGGCATTGTTCACAAAGATTTTTGATAGTTATATGCGCCTGCGCCAGGTTTATATCTATAGAATTCTGGGGCTAAGTTCAGAATCACCAATAGAAAAAATTCTAAAGGTAGCAGAAAAATATATACACTCATCTTTTGAAGGTGAGGCAATTCTAAGCATCGGGAAAACACTTGAATACATTAAAGAGCGATTTTCCGGAATAATCAATGTAATGCCCTTTACTTGTATGCCGGGTAATATTGTGGCAACAATATATAAAGCGATAAAAGACGATTATCCAGAGTTTCCTCTGCTCTGTTTATCATTTGATGGTGTGGCAAATACGCTTGATGATTTAAGATTAGAAACCTTTGTTCATCAGGCAAAAAAAATGTCTTGCCATACATCTTATTAGGTATTTAGGCATTCAGGTTTTAAACATATAATAGGAGGTAATTATGAGTGAAGAAAGGCGTACCGAATATTATCTCTGCCCGTTTGGTGATACTGCAAAACCTCGCCTCTGTCCGGCAAAGCAAGTGAATGCTGGATGGAAATGCCCTCTGGAAAGGGCTGGTGAGTGTTCATTGTGGAGACTCGTTGAAATGATGGAGCGGGCAAGGGTCGGATTTTAAGAGATTGTATAGAACGGTATAAACCGACCTGACATTTATGAAATGTCCGCAGTGCGGGTTTGAAAATCCCGCAACCAATAAATTTTGTAGTGAATGTGGGTTTAATCTTCATTCATACACTTCAATTGAAAGAATGGACCTGGTTAAAAAATCAATACCGGAAAACCTGGTAAAGAAAATCATCGGGACAAAGGATACTCTGGTAAAAGAACGTCGGAATGTAACGGTTGTCTTTGCTGACATCTCGGGTTTTACAACTATGTCTGAGAAACTTGACCCTGAAGAATTGACCGCGGTGATGAATGAATGCTTCAGGAAATTAGGAATGATGGTCTATCGTTACGAAGGTATTATAGATAAATTCATTGGCGATTGTATAATGGCAATATTCGGTGCTCCCGTATCCCACGAGGATGACCCTGAGCGGGCATTATTATCAAGCATTGATATGCAGACCGCACTTGAGGAGATAAATAATCAATTTAGTGGAAAATTTAAGAGACTGGAGATCCATACGGGAATAAATACCGGTGAGGTGATTGCAGGTAAGGTGGGTTCAGATTTACAGATGGAATATACAGTGATGGGTGATACGGTGAATGTTGCCCAGCGATTGATGGATGTTGCTTCACCAGGCACAATCCTTGTAGGTCCTGAAACATATCAACGCACAAAACATGCCTTTGATTTTATACAATTAGAACCAATTCAATTAAAAGGAAAAGAAGAATCAATAATACCATTTGAAGCAGTTGGTAAAAAATGGGGTTCAGAATATGGTATGGGTTCATTCCGTTCAAGCCTTGTTGGCCGAGAAAAGGAGCTGGATAAATTAAAATCAGCAGTTAGAAAGGTCAAAGAAAATTCACGTCTATTTTTAATCAAGGGGGAAATCGGAGTTGGTAAATCCCGTTTGCTTTATGAATTCAAAAAATTTATTGCAACTTCTGCACCAGATATAATAATATTTGATGGACGCGGAATTTCTTACGAAAGTTTGATTCCCTACAAGGCATTTGCTGATTGTCTGCGTAGGTATTTTACTCCAACCTCACTGCACACCGAAGATGTTAAAAAAGCAGTTGAAGATAGTTTAAAGGCAATATTACAAACTGAATATGATGAAATCGCACCCTATATCTTTAAATTGCTAAACTTAAATCTTAATGAAGAAGAACAGAAAAAAGTAGAATATCTTGATGCCCATTCACTGCAGATACAGATATTACTTGCAATTGCAACTTTATTTGAGAAATTCTCATTGAAAAATCCAATTATCTTGATAATTGATGATATCCAGTGGCTCGATTCGGGTTCGATAGAGATTATAAATTTTCTATTACCTCTTTTAAAAAAATTAAAAATGATTTTCTGTTTGAGCTATCGTATTGGTGAACTAAAAGAGATAAAAAATTTTCTAAATTTTGTCGCTGCGCAATACCATGACCTTTTGGAAGAAATAAAATTGGATAACCTCCCATACGAGGCGAGTTTAAATCTTATAAATAATCTTCTCACCGAAGAAATTGATGAGGAATTAAAAAAATATATCTTTTCCAGAAGCAGTGGTAATCCATTTTTTATTGAAGAAATCTCAAGACAGATTATTGAATCCGGCATGCTGGATAATAAAAAAGGTATTAGATTAGATAAAATTGAACTACCTGGTTCAATTGAGGCAGTCGTTACTGCCCGTTGCGATGGTTTAAACAAAGAGGTTAAATATCTCCTGAAGATTGCTTCAATTATTGGACGTTCTTTTCCAAAGAAATTATTGGAAGAAGTAATCAAAGAAAAAGAAATACTGAATCACCTTGATGAACTTGAATCTGCCGATCTCCTTGTGCGCATCAACCAGGGATATACCATTTTTTATACATTTCGCCATCCCATATTTCAAGAAGTTACATATCGCAGTCTTTTGAAAAGCGAACGGATGATTTATCATAAAATCATTGCCGAAACGATTGAATCAAAATTTCTGGAAGTTATAGAAGGTAGTGCCAGTCTATTAGCCCACCATTATTACGAATGTAAAGAATTTTCAAAAGCCACAGATTATGCACTGAAGGCGGGTGATGAAGCGGCAAGTCTATTTGCCAATGAAGAGGCAATTAAACATTATGAATTAGCCGCCACCATTTCCGAAGACGAAGGGAAAAAGGCAGAAGTCCTGGAAAAATTTGCCGATGTTTTATTTTTAAAATCTGGGGGCTCGTCTGAAGTCCTGAGTTTTTATGAACAGGCAAAGGCTCTACACAAGGACAAATTAATCAAGGCAAGGATTGAAGGAAAGATTGGAAAGGTCTATGTACACACCGGCCAGATTGATAAAAGTATTGAAATTATGCGCTCAGCAATAAAAGAGATAGAAGATTCTAATTCAATAATCCTTTCACAAATAGCCTATCAACTCAGTGATACACTTCTTGAGTCAAAATCGGAGACAAAACAGGCTGAAGAAATGACTGATTATGGAATTAAAGTTGCAAAAATGGTTGGCGACCGGGAGGCAGAGATTTTAGGTTTGCGTATGAAGGCACAGATTTTATGGCGTCAGGGTAAAATTGATGAGGCTTTAAAAATTTTATTTGATTGTGAACTGGTATATGAAAAGATGGAAAATCCACAGGCACAGGCATCGTTTTATCTTTTGATGGGTGCGGTTTATCGTGCTGCAGGCAATCTAAATAAGGCGATTGAATATTGTCAGAGATCAAATGAGATAAGCCAAAGAATTGGTAACCAGCGCTTCCTTGCTCTTGGTTATAATAATCTTGGTATATACTATGAGCTACATGGAGACATGAAAACTGCCACAGATTACTATAAAAAAAGTCTGGAAATTCGTGCACGAGTTGGTGATAAGCGAGGAGAGGCAATTGGATATTTTAACCTGGGAACACTAAAATCAAGAACTGGCGAAAAAAATGATGCAATAGAATTATACCAAGATTCTCTTAGAATTGCTCAGGAAATAAATGACATTCGTACTCTCTTTAACAGTAAAATGGGCATAGCAGGTATTTCAATCGAAATTGGAGAGCTCTCCCGAGGAATTGAATATCTTAAAGAGGCTGAAAAAATTGCCCTGGACAGCGATGAGGAATGGATGAAGTGTGAGGTTCAGTATCATTATGGCAAGTATTTTTTTGAGATGGGTGACAATAAAACGGCACGAGACCATGTGCTTAATGCAATCAATTATACAAATCCACAAACGAGTAAAGAGATACTTGCCCGATATTATATTATTCTTGCCGAAATTTATTTACGGGAAAATAATTCTCAGGCAATCAACTACGCAGAGGAGAGTTTAAAGATGACCCAAGAATTCAGTGACAAAAATGATGAGATTTATGCATTGCAGACTTTAGGTAAGGCGCAGGTAATGCTTGCCAATAATTCAGTAACAGGCGTTAAAAATATAAAAAGGGCAATTGCTATTGCTGATGAATTGGGCCTAATGTCTTTATATGCTGATGGATTATGGATACTCGCCGAGGTGATGGCTTTTGAAAAGAAGAATAAACTGGCAATAAATTATCTTACACAAGCGAAAAAGATTTATACCGAACTCGACTACAAAACAAAAATAAAAGAGGTTAATGAATTTTTAAAAAAGATTTCTGGTTAAAAAATTTGAATCACTATTTGGGCCGATTGGTTAATAAAGGAACACCAGTTTCGGTCATCAAAAAATAGATTGGTTTTGGTGTATATCCACCATATCTTGAAATAATATAATCCACATAGGCAATTGTTTCGGGTATAGAAGGAACCCTTTTTAATTGTTTGACAACAGCCGGACCTGCGTGATACGCGGCAAGGGTGAGTTCTAAATCGCCATCAAACATATCAAAAAGGGAACGCAAAAATCTTATTCCGCCTTCAATATTCTGTGCTGGGTCAAATGGCTTTTTTATGCCCAACCGCCTTGCGGTCTCAGGCATCAACTGCATTAAACCCATTGCACCACTACGGGAAACCGCCCGGGGATCAAATTGTGATTCTTTCTGAATTATCAATTTCACAAGCAGTGGGTCAACATTATAAAGTCTTGAATAATGATTAATGAGATGGTCATAATCATCAACCTTGGTTTCAGTTTCAGCCTCTTTAGCGGTTCCTAATTGGGGAATATTTGTAAGAATTACATTTTCCGACTGTTGATGAACATCTAACTGGCAGAATAAAAGCAGAAATATCATGATAAATTTTATATAAAAAATCCTTTTTGTCAATAATTAAAAATCTCTTGGTTCTTGATTTATCAAAATTTTTTGATAAACTTAGTTATGAAAATTAAAAATATAAAGGATTGTCGACAGTTTATTGCAAATGATTATTCAAAATTAAGAGAAATTTTCAATCCTCGAAAAGAACGGTTGAAGTTAAACTATAGCCTTGCTTATGCTAAAGTTGAACCGCATAAAAAAACTTTGAAACATCGTCTAAAATATACAGAAGTCTATTTTATTTTAAAAGGCAGGGGTATAATGCATATAAATAGGCAAAAGAAAATAGTTAAATCCGGTGATACAATTTATATTCCACCAGATTCAGTCCAGTTTATTGAAAATAAAGGCAGAACCCCCCTTAAATTCCTATGTATCGTTGACCCTGCGTGGGAGCAGAAATGTGAGGAAATTATGGAAAGTGTTATGTCATTAGAATTATTCAAAAGAAAAGCCCCTTATTGAAACAAAGGGCTTTTCTGGATTACTCTATTTATTATTTTATCAAAGTAACGGTTTTAATTAGATTATTATTCTCTGTCTCAATCACGAAAACATAAGTTCCACTGCTAACCCGCTTACATGCATTATCGCATCTATCCCAGCAAAATTCATGTGCACCAATATTTAGTTCCTTGTCCACGAGCGTGCGAACAACTCTACCGACAGTATCATAAATCTTAATCTTTATATGCTGTTTGCTATTCAGAGAGAAGTTGCAGTAAATACTACCTGATGTTGGATTAGGATATAGTGCGAGTTGTTCCAGTGCATTTTCTTTTGATTCTTCAGTGACAGTTGTTTGTAACAAATATTCCATATACTTGGTCACAAGTTGAAGCTTGGTGTTTACGCCATTGCGTAATGCACCAAGATTAAAGGTTGAATAGATTGAACGATATGAATTGGAAGGTCCGGCATAACAAATCACACGACCGTATCCTTCCTGAGACTTGAATAGGAGAGTACCGCCATTTGAACCTATATAATCCACATAATTGTCCGGTGGTTGCTGATACATATAGTTATAATTCATTCCCGCTACAAAAGTCCCTGATTGTCCACTTACAGACTGAACATTTCCTGTAACATACGAATTGCCGTCGCCAAGATAGGTCGCGCCGAGCATCTGGTATAAAAGTGTACCGCTATGGGCATAACCAAGATCTGGGTTTTCAATATACAATCCTTTTCCTGCATTTAAGACATTAACTAATATCTGTTGCTCACCCGGAGCAAGCTGACAATCACTTCAACAATCATACCAACCACACATAGCAAAAACAACAGCATAGGGTGTGATGTCTGTCGGAAGGGTCGTATTCATAACATATGTATGCCCTAGGGCAGTCAGTGCCTGTCTTAGCCAGTAAGTATCATCAATGGTTGTCCCAGCTTCAGAGTCATAGATAGTATCCACCTCTGGATAGTTCCAGATGAAGCAATACGCAGCACTAGCAATCACCGGTATAAGAACCAGTAAACCTAAATACCTCATACAACCTCCTTTATTATCATTACCGTAAAATATGGTAACTTATAATAAATTATAATTGAAAAAAGGTAATTGTCAAGGGTGAATTTGCTATGATTGTTCAACTTTCCGCGAAAACTTGTAGTTACATCATCCTGATTTTCATTAGGACAAACCCACGAGGCTAAAATTAGATGGAATTATTGCATTTTGGGGCACGATAAATCCCGTTAGAAAACCCTGTAGTTATACTGAATCACTAAAGACTTGGCATATCAATTGAATTTATATTTTTAAACGGGATAAATCATGCACCTACATAACTCCACTGGATTTTGAACAATAACATTTTATCAATCATTAATCATTGCACAGTTCTGTTGCGTCTATAAAAATTGTTGCAAAATTTATATGTATTCAAATAATCAATTGAACAATTGTTCAATTGATGAACTAATGAATTGACAGAAAGTAATTGCTATATATAATTTGGTATGAGAAGAAAAATGCCGGAGATACAATATCGGGCTTCAAGGGTATGTCGCGCGCTTGGAAATCCAACCGCTTATCAAATTTTGAAAATACTCTTAGGTAAGAGAAAAACTCCCAGTAAAATTGCTGATGAATTGGGTATCTCTAAAACTTTGGTTTCTGCTACACTAAGAATTTTAAAGTTCTGCATCCACATTATTATCATGTATCAAGTATCCTGTGTCGTGAATCAGATATAACATATATAAAATTCTTACGAATTAACTCTGTATCAGGACTTAAGAATTTTTTTTAAAAATTGACCAGTATACGAACCGCTGTTCCTCACCACATCCTCAGGTGTACCTGTGCACACAACCCTTCCCCCCTCTTCCCCACCTTCAGGTCCCAAATCAATAATCCAGTCGGCACATTTTATTACCTCAAGATTATGCTCAATTACTATCACTGTATTACCGCGGTCAACAAGCCTGTTCAAGACTTCCAAAAGAAGTTTCACATCCTCAAAATGCAAACCTGTTGTTGGTTCATCAAGAATATACAATGTCCTGCCTGTTGCAATCTTTGACAACTCTTTGGCAAGTTTTATACGCTGTGCCTCACCACCAGAGAGGGTGGTTGCAGATTGACCGAGTTTTATATAACCAAGCCCCACATCATATAATAATTGAAGCTTTCTCTTGATGGTCGGAATATTCTGAAAGAATTCCAATGCCTCAGCAACCGACATATTCAAGACATCGCTGATATTCTTGCTTTTATACTTTATCTCAAGGGTCTCGCGATTGAACCTCTTTCCCTGACACGCATCGCAGGTGATGTATACATCAGGCAAAAAGTGCATCTCAATCCATAATATTCCACCACCCTCACACTGTTCACACCTTCCACCAGGAACATTGAATGAGAATCTTCCTGGTTTATATCCCCTCACCCTTGATCCGGGTAGTGATGCAAATAAATCCCTTATCAGTGTGAAGGCACCAGTATATGTTGCAGGATTAGAACGGGGTGTCCTGCCGATGGGTGATTGATCGATGTTTATTACTTTATCAATGTGCTCAATTTCTTCAATCTTTGTATATGCACCTGGTGGATATTTTGAATGGTAGTATTCCTGTGCCAGTGCCCTGTATAATGTATCAACTATAAGCGTAGATTTTCCTGAACCACTCACACCAGTTACACAGATAAAGACGCCAAGGGGAATTTCAACATCAATGGATTTTAGATTGTTTGCCCTTGCACCCCGAATGATTAAAGAACCCTTTTTGAGACGACGAGTCTTTAAAATCTCAATCTTTTTAATTCCAACAAGATACTGACCTGTGATTGACCGGGTATTTTCCGCCACTTCCTTGGGCGTACCTGCACATACTACATAACCACCCTGTTCACCAGCACCAGGCCCCAAATCTATAATATAGTCTGCGGAGCGAATTGTTTCTGCATCATGCTCTACTACAAGCACAGTATTACCGAGGTCACGCAGGGATTTCAATGTTTCAAGCAGTCTCTTATTATCGCGCTGATGAAGTCCAATAGAAGGTTCATCAAGTATATATAATACACCAACAAGCCCTGAACCAATCTGTGTTGCAAGACGAACCCGCTGTTCCTCACCACCCGCAAGCGAATCAGTTGTTCTATCAAGTGTAAGATAATCAAGGCCTACAGAATTTAAGAATTCAAGCCTTCTAATAATTTCTTTTATAATATCTTTTGTAACAATCTTTTCTTTTTCGTTCAATTTCAAATCTTTAAAAAACTCAAGCGCGGTCTTCACTGAATACTCGGTTATTTCTGCAATATTCTTCCCACCAATTTTTATGGAAAGACTCTGTGGTTTTAACCTCTTTCCTTTACAATCTGGACAAGGTGTAATGACCATAAAGTCTTCAATCTCCTCACGTACTGCTTCGGAAGTGGTTTCGCGATACCTTCTCATCAATTCAGGAATTACACCTTCAAATTCTTCTCTGAATACACCGCGACCTGAACCATCCCTTCGGATATATTCTACTTCAATTGGAATGTTTTCACCGCATAGAATTGTCTCTCTAACTTCAGCAGGCAATTTATTAAATGGTTTATCAAGGTCAAATTTTAATCGCTTTGCCAGTGCCTTTAATAAGGCAGTACGCCAGGTGCTGGGCCAGCCATAGGGTTTTATTGCACCATCAAGTATTGATAGATTTGGATTTAGAATGACCCTTTTTGGATTGATCTCCATCTTTGTACCTAATCCATCGCAGGTCTCGCACGCGCCATAAGGTGAATTAAAAGAGAACATCCTCGGTGAAATCTCTAAATAACTTATACCACAATTCACACAGGCGAGTTTCTGGCTAAAAATTTTCTCTTCTTTGGAATCAAATATTACAATCAAAAGTCCTTCTCCTTCTTTCAATCCCATCTCTACTGAATCCGCAAGCCGCTTTCTTACTCTTTCTTTCATCACAATCCGGTCAATTACAATTTCAATCGTATGTTTTTTATACCGCTCAAGCTCAGGAACCTGTTCAATCTCATATATTTTTCCATCAACCCTGACCCGCACATAGCCCCGTCGTTTTATGCGTGCAAAATGCTCTTTGTATTCACCCTTTCTCCCCCTTATCACAGGACCGAGGATTTCTATCCTTGTGTCCACTGGACATGCAAGAATTGCATCAACAATCTGGTCTGTAGTCTGGGATTCAATGTGCCTTCCACACTGATAACAATAAGGGATGCCGATGCGGGCAAATAAGACCCTTAAATAGTCATAGATTTCTGTAACTGTCCCCACTGTTGAGCGGGGATTTTTTGCTGCAGTCCTCTGCTGGATGGCAATTGCTGGTGAAAGCCCGGTGATTTCATCAACATCAGGCTTATCCATCATCCCTAAAAATTGCCTTGCATAGGCAGAAAGGGATTCCACATACCTGCGCTTGCCTTCAGCATAAAGCGTATCAAATGCCAGAGAAGACTTTCCTGAACCGGAAATGCCTGTTATTACAACAAACTTATTCCTCGGAATTACAACATCAATATTTTTAAGATTATGAACCCTTGCACCCTTAACCCTTATACCATCAGTTAAATCAGCCACATCCAATGATAATCAGAAGAAAAAGCGTGTCAAGCCATTTTCCTTACTAATAAAAATTGAGGGTTGACTAGACTATTCTAAGTTATATAATTGCCTATGGAAAATCTAAAACGCGTTCATCTTTACATTTCTGGGATTGTCCAGGGTGTATTCTTCAGAGCCCATACTCAAGAGATTGCACAAGAACTTGGCCTTGTGGGTTGGGTAAAAAATCTTGATAATGGCAGGGTAGAGATTGTTGCCGAGGGCGATGAAAAGAAACTCCAGCAACTAATTGATTGGTGTAATGGAGGACCACCTGGCGCACAGGTGGATAATGTAGAAATGATTTATGAAGAACCATCCAATAAATTTAAGGATTTTGAAATAAAATATGAAAGATGGTGAGCTGATTTTAAAAAATTTATTGGCTAAGTAATCTGAATATTCCCTTAACAATCAGACTTGAATTTGTTGCTGCATAGGAAACGAACTGTTCAAAATCAATATCCGCCTTTTCATTCGCAAGGTCACTTAAAGACCTTATTATTACATAGGGGATATTGTAAATTACACAGACCTGGGCAACTGCAGCCCCTTCCATTTCAACACAATCCGCATGAAATGTTTCTTCAATCCATTTACGCTTTTTTTCATCTGCAATAAATTGGTCTCCGGTTACAATATTGCCAGTTATTATACGGGGAAAATGGCCTGTTTCCTTGCAGATTTTTTGTGGGATTGTTTCAAATTTTATATTCTTCGCTGCCTTTTTTGCAACTTCAATCAAGAAACTATCTGCAACAAAACCCAGGGTATCAAAGGGGAAAAACCCTTCAGGTGTAATAGAACCATAATCGTGGTGAATAACCCTTTTTGAAATTACAATATCACCAATATTAATCTCGGGATTGACTCCACCTGCCACACCAGTGAAGATTATAGCATCAACATTATATTTAGTTATTAGTATTTGTGCAGTAATTGCCGAATTTACCTTGCCAACACCAGCCTTTACACAAACACAGGGAATATCATAAAGTTTTCCGATGAAAAATATTCGATGTGCCAGTGTATCCGTGTGTTCAACACTCATTATTTCTTTTATTAAAGATACCTCGTCATCCATTGCGCCCATCACACCAATAGATTCATATCGGTTTATAACCAGTAAAAATAATAATAGAACCATATAGCTATTTTATGCAAATATGGGCGTAAATCAAGTACTAATTTGTATACTAGAACTATTTATTACTTTTTAAGTATTTTCTGCCTTTTAAATTCTTTGGCATATAATCCTGGTCAACCTTGGCATCAGGATAATTATGGGGATATTTATAACCCTTGCCATAGCCAAGTTTTTCCATTAATGGCGTTGGTGCATTTCTTATATGCATGGGCACAGGTTCAGCAAGGGTTTTTAAGGCATCCCTTTTTGCCTCGGCATAAGCAAGATATATCTCATTACTCTTTTTTGCCCGGGCAAGATATACTACACACTCAGCAAGAGCCAGGTCACCTTCAGGCCTGCCAATGAAATCCACCGCATCTTTTGCGGCGATGGCAACAACCAGGGCTTGGGGATCAGCACTACCAATATCTTCAACGGCAAAACGGACAAGGCGCCGGGCAATGTATAAAGGATCTTCGCCTGCCTCAAGCATTCTTGCTAACCAGTATAAAGAGGCATCAGGGTCAGAACCCCTTAATGATTTATGAAGCGCAGATATTAAATTGTAGTGTTCTTCACCTGCCTTGTCGTACCTCAATGCCTTCTTCTGAACAATCTCTTCAGCGAGTTTCAAATCGATCTGTTTGTCCTTTGCTGCAAAGGCACACAATTCAAGGGCATTTAGTGCAACGCGTGCATCACCATCGGAAATATTGGCAATAAAATTTAATGCTGCTTCTGCGATTTCATATTTATTATCAAGTCCTTTTGGAGAACGAAGCGCCCTTTGCAAAATCTTTATCATATCATCAAATGAAAGGGGATTGAGCATATAGACCTTGACCCTTGAAAGGAGACTGGAATTTAATTCAAATGAGGGATTTTCTGTTGTAGCACCAATAAGAATTATTGTGCCCTTTTCAAGATAGGGCAAAAACGCATCCTGTTGAGCCTTATTAAATCGGTGAATTTCATCTATTAAGATAATTGTATCACGGTTGAAAAGGCTTTTCTTTTTTTCAACTTCTTCCATAAATTTTTTTATTTCTACAATTCCACTTGTTGCCGCAGAAAAGGAGACAAAATCGGCTGAGAATTTCTTGGCAAACAACCTCGCAATGGTCGTTTTACCGCTTCCTGGTGGTCCAAATAGCACCATAGAAAATAACCTGCCCTGCTCAATCTGCCTTGTAATTGGACCTTCTGGACCGAGTAGGTGTTCCTGTCCGAGTATCTGGTCAAAGTCGTCTGGTCTTATACGGTCAGCAAGCGGTGTTTTATCCATGGCTGATAAAGTATAAATAAAAGAATGGTATATTAAAAATCAATGAATCAAGACGGTCCAGAAAACCACCATGGCCAGGAAAGACATTTGAGGCATCTTTTAGATTAACCTCACGTTTCATCCCCGATTCAAATAAATCGCCGACCGTGCCTAAAATGCCGATGCCGAGCGTAACCCATATCGCATCCATTAAATTAAAGGTTTTTACCCAGATGGAATTTAACCATAGGGTAAAGGGAAATGTAAGAAAGAATGCTACAATTGTACCCTCTATAGATTTTTGAGGACTCAATTTTTCTGCAAGGCGATGTTTGCCCCAAATTGAACCAATAATATAGGCAAATGTATCATATATCCAGGTTAATAAAAGAGGTAAAAGGCTGATATAAAATCCATATTTTCTCAAAAAGATTATCGTTGAAGGCAAGACCGAAATATAAAAAATGCCAATAAAACCTGCAGATATCTCAGCAAGGAAATTGGGTTTACGCCGGGCACCAGGAAATCGTATAACTGATAATAGGGCAATAAAAAAGAAAAGCAGAAAAGCAGGTAGAAGAATTGAAACTTCAAAATAGAAGAGCAAGGGAATTGTATAGGCAGGGAATAGTACCGCTAGGGTATGAGGATATATATTTTTGCGGTGCCAGAACCGGAAATATTCATTCGTCGCAAAGGTGATAAAAAATAAAAGTAGTAAAGGAACCAGTATATTGTCAATCCAGAGTGCGATAACAACAACAACAACAAGAATAAATCCGGTCTTTATCCTTTTGAATATGTCATTAAATTGCACCAAACAAACGCTCCCTTTTGTTATAATCTTCAATCGCCTTTAAAAATTCTTTTTTCCTGAAATCAGGCCAGAGTGTTTTGGTAAAATATATTTCGGCATAGGCAATCTGCCAGAGAAGAAAATTGGATATTCTCTCCCTTCGTTCCGCACCGGTTCTAACCAATAAATCAGGCGGAGGCAGAGTAGGGTCATATAGATAATGCACAAATTGTTCTTCATTAAATTCTTCAAGATTGATCTGCCTTTTTCTGTCTTCCATAATAATCTTCTTAACCACGTCAACAATCTCACCCTGACCACCATAATTCAGACAGAGGGTCAAGACCAATTCATTATTGTCCTTTGTCAGTTCAAGGGCATTATCAAGCGCCTTTTTGGCATTGGGATAAAGTTCATTTAATCTACCAATGGCATTGATCCGCACATTATTTTTATGGAGTTCTGGGGTTTCTTTCACAAGCATCTCTTCAAGCATATTCATCAAGGTTTGAACTTCATCATTAGGTCTTCGCCAATTTTCAGTGGAAAAAGTATAAAGGGTTAAATATTTAATATGCAGTTCACGAGTTACTTTTACGATTTCTCTGACTGATTCCACACCCTCGCGATGGCCAATGACCCTGGGCAACCCCCTTTTTCTTGCCCAACGTCCATTACCATCCATTATTATTGCAATATGTTTTATCTCGGACACAGGAAATTATATGGTTAAAATAGGATTTGTCAATGAATTAGATGATAAGATGATTACAAAATCTTCCGCTTCCATCTTGCCCTTATTTCTGAAATGGGCAGATCAATGATAAGTTTTCTTGATGAGTAAATCTTTAATTTCTTTTCGTTGGTTGTTGTTCCAATCATTGCAAATGGAAAATTGTTCATAAATTTTTCAAAGGCTGATACCTTATTCGGCATAATTTCAACCAGGAACCGGGTATTTGATTCGGAAAATAAGACAACATCGTCACGCCGATTTTTGCCCGCGAATTTTATCTTTGAAAGATCGAGCTGGCACCCAATGTCACCAGCCATTACCATTTCGCTGATTGCTAAACTCAGGCCCCCTTCTGATAAGTCATGGCAGGAGATTACAAGGCCATTTATGATTACCTTATGGAGCCTTTGCATTATTAATGGCGCAATTTTGAGATTCACACCCGGAACCATCCCTTTTTGAATCTTTAAAAACCTCATGTATTCTGAACCGCCCAGTTCTTCTTTTGTTAAACCGACAAGATAGATAAAACTTCCAGTCTTTTTTAAATCCATTGTTATACATTTTCTCACATCATCAATAATGCCAATTGCGGAAACCAGAAGTGTGGGAGGTATTAGATGGCTCTTTCCCTTCTGGTCAAGCCATTCATTATTTAAACTATCTTTTCCTGAAATAAATGGAACGCCAAATGCCCGGGCACCATCATAACAACCTCTAGCACTTAATACAATATCACCGAGTACCTCTTCCCTATCCGGTGAGGCAAAACAAAAATTATCAAGCATTGCTGACTTTGTAATATCACCGCCGGTCGCAACAAGGTTGCGCAGGGCTTCGTCAATCACTGACAAAGCCATATTATAAGCATTATATTTTCCATAGGCAGGATTTATACCACAAGAAACAACAATGCCCTTATTTTTATGAAGCAATGGTTTAATAACGACTGCATCCTGGGGACCGTTTTTGCAAACACCTGCAAATGGTTTAATCACACTTGCACCCTGAACCTCATGGTCATATTCCCGCACAAGCCATTCTCGCGAAGAACAGTTAAGACTGCCAACAATATCAAGTAACATTTTATTAAAATCTCGTGGCTTAGAAAATGTAATTTTTCTAAACTCACTTACTCTCTTCCGTGCCTTTTTCTCAGGCATCGGTAGCCCATTGTGTAAAAAGTCCATATCAATAGCACAGACCCTTTGATTTGTGTAATACAGAAGTAATTTTTTGTTATTAGTAAATTCTCCGATGACTGTTGCCTCAACACCCTCGCTTCTAAAGATATCAATAACTTTTTTGATATATTTTTTGGGTACCGAAAGTATCATCCGTTCCTGAGATTCTGAAATCCAGATTTCCCTTGGTGTAAGTCCGGCATACTTTAGAGGAACTTTTTCAAGATATACCTTAGCACCAATCTCTTTACCCATTTCTCCGACTGCACTTGACAAACCACCGCCACCACAATCTGTGACCGAGTTTAAAATCCCCAATTCACTAACCTTTAAAAGACAATCCAGAACTCTTTTTTCAATAATTGGATTACCAATCTGGACACAGGATTTTTCTGCCTCAACAGAGAGTTCTACAGATGAAAATGTGGCACCATGTATTCCATCACGACCGGTTTTACCACCAACCAGTAATATCAAATCTTTAGGTCTTGCATGCTTTTTAATCCTGTCCTTTCTAATTAATCCCGCTGTGCCACAATAAACAAGCGGATTATACAGAAAGTCTTCGTCAAAATATACTGCACCACTCTTTGTTGGTATTCCCATACGATTACCATAATCTCTGACGCCCTGATACACCCCTTTTATTATTCTTTTAGGATGTAGTATTCCCGGAGGCAATTTTTTATAATCCAGTTCAGGAAGGCCAAAACAGAAGACATCTGTATTCATAATGGGTCGGGCACCGAGACCCGTTCCTAAGATATCCCGGATAACACCACCAATACCGGTTGCGGCACCACCATAAGGTTCTAATGCTGAAGGATGGTTATGGGTTTCAACCTTAAAACAAACTCCATAATTCTCATCAAATTCAATAACACCGGAATTATCATGGAATACAGAAAGGCATAAAGGATGGTTTATGTCGCGGGTTGCCTTCATTATTGTATTTTTTAAAAGATTATCGATCACTTCATTAGAGAATTTAATCTTACCTAAAAATGTTTTGTGCCGGCAGTGCTCACTCCAGGTCTGGGCAATTGTTTCAAGTTCAACATCAGTCGGTTCTCGTTTCAATCTTTGAAAATATTTTTTAATCGTCTCCATCTCAAGTTTTGATAATGACAAGCCCATATCCCGGCTTAATTTAACCAGCTCAGTATCAAGATTTATTTTTAAATAGTAATATTTTAATTTCTGTGGTTTAAATTCTTTTTCACCGACCTGCCTGATATGTTGAATTAAAGGATTGTAAAGGAATAATCCGGCAGCCTGTTTTAATTTATTTTTATCAAACCTGCCTTTAAAAGTATAATTTGTACCAGTCTTCACACTGGTCAATTTTATTCCTATGTCCTTTGCTGCCTTTTTTATGCTATCCTCTTTCGGATCTGTTACTCCAGGATTAAAAAGAATCTCAAATCCCTTACCTTGACAGATTCTGTATTCTTCAACGACGGGGTCGCAAAATAATTCACGGGCAATGAATCCTATTCTTTTATAAGGGATTCGGTCATAAATGTAGTAAACATCCCGCACTTCAACTGCAGTAATACCTTTAAAGCCAATGGATTCAAAATCTTCCTTTACAAATTTGCCCCGGGGGTCGTTCTTTCTTATAATTTCGATTCGATACATCTATAATCTCCTTTTAACCCGCAATCCCAAAATGATTAACAACCACAAAACGAACAAAACAGCAATTGGTAACGCAACCAGAAACAACAGCAGGGTTCGTGAATTAAATTTTCTTGAATCAGCAACAGAAGTCTCGCCATTATTTAGCGAAACGAAAAAGTTCCTTCTGGAAATTCACCTCCTTCATCATTTCAACTGCCTTTTTGATGAGTGGGTCTATACTCGTTCTCCAATGATACATTTCTTTACGACCGAATAAATTCAAAGTGATTTCCTGCTTTATACGCTCAGCAATCGCACTCTTTGCTGAATCAAACTGGGCAGGGGTAAAAACCATTTTTTTCTTCTCTTTTAAATAGGTGGCAAAGTAATCCAGCATCTTACCATCCACAACAAAGTCTTTATCAAGGTTCTTGTGTGTATTTGTATAGTGAACTGCAAAATCAAAGAAATAGCCCTTTACCCAGATATCGGTCTCTAATTTTGTAAATTTCTGGGGCTCAATTACTATGTCCGGATTAATCCCGCCATTTCCATAGACCTTGCGCTTCAAGTTTAATGTAATATAAATATTCTTCTTGCTCGTATCAACTTTAGGAATATTTACTGCAGAAGATTCTTCAGTTGCAAATGGTTTATCAATGCACCTTCCTGAAGGTGTGTACCAGCGAGCCGTTGTCAATTTCAGTGCACCACCATCCTCAAGTGGAATAACATTCTGCACTGAACCCTTGCCAAATGTATATGTTCCGATAATCAAACTTCTGTCCCAATCCTGCAATGCTCCAGCAACAATCTCGCTTGCTGAAGCGCTACCACCGTCAACCAGTGTAACCATTGGAAATTCACCATAGGAATATGATTTCTGGGATTTGAATGCACGTGGTGGTTCAATCCTGCCTTTGGTCGTGACAATATCTTTGTTCAGATTTAGGAAGAATTCGCTTATTGCTATTCCTTCCTGCAGTAAACCACCAGAATTTCCACGCAGGTCAAAGATTATTTTCTTCGCACCCATGGTAAACAGGGAATCAAGGCCATTTTTAAATTCCGCCTCTGCAGTACGGGAAAAATTGGCAAGATATATATAGCCGATATTGTCTGTTATCATTCCATAATAAGGGACTGCCTCAAGTTTAATTATGGCGCGCGTTATCTCCACATTGAATGCCTCTGAAATCCCTTCACGCTGGATTGTTAGTAAAACCTTGGTGCCAGGTGTGCCACGAATTTGTTTAACGACCATATCAACACTCTTGCCTTTTGTGGAAACACTATCGACCATCAGGATAAAATCCCCGGGCATAAGTCCAGCACGATATGCAGGTGTTCCTTCAAGTGGCGAAATTATAACTATTTTCTCTTCCCTGGTTCCAATCTGGGCACCGATTCCGCCAAATTCTCCTTCAGTGGTCACACGCAATTGTTCATATTCTTCTTTTGTTAGATACTGAGTATGTGGATCCTTCAAGGTCCCAATCAGACCATTGATTGCACCCTTAATCAGTGAATCCGGAATTACCTCATCCACATAATTATCCTCGACATCCTTTAGGATTTTATTGAAAATCCTCAGGAGCGAATAAGTATCAGGCTTTGCCCAAACCCATTGACCAATAATAAACAGACTGCAGAATAACGAGATTATTAGAAGTGGTAATATAAAGCGCTGGGCAATGCCTTTTCTGAACTTAAATAGTGGCGTTTTTCGTTTTATGTCTTCGTTATCCGTATCGTTTAACAGTAAACGTTTAACGGTAAACGAATTTTTATTTTTTATTTTCATAATAGTACCCCTTTCTTTCTAACAAATTTTTTACATAATTAATAACTTCTTCCCTAAGCATATCTACTGGTTTTTTGCCATCAAGTATTTTGATTCTCTTTTTTGCCCTGCGGGCAAGTTTTAAATAACCTGCGCGGACATCTTTATGATAAGAAAATTCCTGTTTTTCCATCCGGTCTATACATTTGCCCCGTGCCTGGCCATCAGTGATATCTATATCCACAAGAAAGGTTAAATCTGGTTTTAGTCCCGCACTGGCAAAGCGATTGAAAATAGTCAGTAGACGCTCAGGCAATCCTCGCCCACAAATCTGATAAGCATAAGTTGAATCAAAAAATCGGTCAGAAATTACAACTTTCTTCTCTCGAAGGGCAGGCAGGATTTTTTCATATACGAGTTGGCTTCGGGCGGCTAGAAATAGAATTACTTCACACTTAGGGTGTATTGAATTTTCCGGGTTTAAAAGAATTTCCCTTATCTTTTCACCTACAGCTGTTGTCCCGGGGTCGCGCACAAGAACACAGGGGATGCTTTTCTGCTCAAACCACTCAGCAAGTGCCTTTACCTGAGTTGTTTTTCCTGAACCTTCCACACCTTCAAAAGTGATAAATAGACCGCGTTTCAGGAGGCTCACAGAAACAGGTGGCGATCAGGACAGCAGGATATCAGGGAGTGAATATTAGGATACCAGAATATCAGAAACGAAAAATTCTTTGATATCCTGATGACCCAATATCCTTCATCCTGATTTTCTGGTATTCTGATGCCCATTAACATTCTATTGATTCCAAATAGTGTTTTGAACCGATTTCATTTTTTGCGCTTGCCTTTAGAGATCACTTTCATCCCATACTTCTTAATATAGGCTTCGGTTTTCTCCCGGCAGATATAATCTGGATATTGGACCGGTGGAGATTTAAAGAAATAACTTGAAGGGTCAACTATTGCACCACTCAATTTGTTATCAAGTGCAAGTTTTGCAGATCTGATTGCATCAATCACAACACCCGCAGAATTGGGTGAATCCCAGACCTCAAGTTTCAATTCAATATTGAGAGGAACGTCACCAAAGGTCTTACCTTCTAATCTCATATATGCCCATTTTCTGTCGGTAAGCCAGGCGATATAATCAGATGGTCCAATATAAATATTCTCATTACCAATATCATACTTTAACAGCGATGTTACCGCCTGGGTCTTGGAAATCTTCTTTGACTGTAGTCGTGAACGTTCTAACATATTTAAGAAATCTGTATTACCGCCGACATTTAACTGAGATGTTCTTTCTAACTTTACCCCCCTATCATTGAATAGATTTACCAGCACCCGGTGCACAATAGTGGCACCAACCTGAGATTTGATATCATCACCGAGCACAGGCAAACCTTTTTCTATAAATCTTTTCTGCCAGTATTTCTGACTGGCAATGAAAACCGGGATACAATTCACAAAGGCACAACGAGCTGTAAGAACCTGTTCAACATACCACTTGGTCGCCTCTTCGCTACCAACGGGAAGATAATTTATGACCACATCGGTCTTTGTTTCTTTTAATAACCGAACGATGTCGGCAGTTGGACCGGGTGCCTTTTCAATTATTTGAGATAGATAATAACCCAGGCCATCGTGGGTCATTCCCCGGACCACGGGTATATTTAATTTAGGAACAGAACAGAACTTAAAAGTATTGTTGGGCTTGGTATAAATTGCCTCGGCAAGGTCCTTGCCCACCTTATTTTTGTCAATATCAATTCCCAAAGAAAACTCTATATCATTTATATGGTATCCACCGAGCCTAGTATGCATTATACCAGGGATTATTTGATTTTCCCGGGCATTCCGATAATAATAAATACCTTGAACCAAACTTGATGCACAATTTCCAACGCCAATAATTGCCACCCTTATCTTACCCATCAAACCTCCTTAACCTTCAATTTTACACTTTTTTACAGAAAAGTCAATATTTCTTTTTGCTGGGACAAATCATATTATAGTAACAAAGCGTATCATCTTTTTAGAAAAATTCCTGTCCTGATTTTCATCTTTAAACGACATCCTAATATAAACCAAATTATATATATTTTGATAATGACAATATGACATATTTTTTAACCGGAAATTGCTGATGTAGTTTTTTCGAACTAAAAAGTTGCCCTTAAATACCCAAAATGGATACGGAAATCAGAAATGATGCGGTCTAAGACCGAAATATCACCGGGTGCTTCAAATTGATAAATCCCTTTCCTGCCACAGATGATATATCTTATTAGATTATTTTCCAAATCTTCGGGCAGTCTAAGTGTATAATCACGCCACTGGATATTTATCTCTTTATCAAGTTGAAATCTGAAATCACTAATTTTAAGACTTTTATAATAAAATGATTCTGGCATGGGTACGTACTCGTTCTTAACTTGTGTAATTCTTTTTGGCGCTATAAGATAATTGATTTCAGTATTATAAAAATTATCCGGCAATATTCTGGTATCTTGATTGCAGATTAATATTTTCTCTCGGTTTGGCAGAGTTATCAATGCGGTATGATTGGTGATTTTAATGAAAGATATTGGCGCTAAAGAGCTCAAGGAAAAAAAGATTGCAATTAGGCAGGTTGTAAATATGGCTAATTTTCTGGTTTTATTGACAAAGATAAAAAAGAACAGGATTAGAAAAATTGGTGATATATAAATGTTTATTGAAGAAAACGGCAGAGCTGCAAAGAATCCTGCAATCTTTTCAAGTAGCCATATTATCTGGTTAATAAAAAATGAAATAATGTTTACTGCCGGAGCAAAGATGAACGAGACAATAATTAAAATAAACAAAAGATAGATAATGATTGAAGCGAGGGGAACGATTAAAAGATTGGAAAATACCGCAAGTGTGGGCAATTGATTAAAGTACTGGATTAAAAATGGTGATACAAAAACCTGGGCAGAAAAAGAGGTTGCCATTGACCAGAGAATGGGTTTTAAGATCCGCACTTTTATATTCTTTAAAAAAAAGGTATTAATCTTTGGTAATAGATATACGATCCCATAGACCGCGCCAAAAGAGAGCTGGGTGCCAGTATCAAAAAGCATCATTGGATTTACAAATAAAAGTATCAGGGCACTCATATTCACGATATGAATAGCATCAACCTGGCGTTGTAATATAAAAGAGAACCCGAAAAGGAATGCCATAAGCGACGCCCTTAAAACACTGGGTCTGAATCCAGTTATGCCTGCATAGCATATCAAAAAAAGCATAATCAGAAATAATTTTAATTTAGGAGAGACAGGTAAAAACAAAAAGATTATTCCTAAAAAGGCAATGATAAATCCAATATGTAGTCCAGATACTGCAAGGATATGTAATACCCCGGCTCGAACAAAGACCTTTTTCAATTCCTGATTCAAACGACTGCTACCGCCTAAAACAAGACCCTGGGCAATGCAGGTATAATCTGGGTTAAATGAATTCTTAAAGAGTTCATTTATATAACCACTGACATTGTTAAATAATCTTCCCGCAAAACTATGGCGATAATTTTTATCAATGATACTACCCACAATAATATTGGATTGATGGCATTTTTTTGTTAAGATAAGCTGACCCTTGATAGTAATTGTTTTACCCAGATAGTTATCAGGTTGATGTGTATTGTGTTCAGCATAAAGGGAAAGGGGTATTGTATCACCTCTGATAATCACAGATTTTATAGCCAATCTCAATCTCATTCTATCATCCTTCTGGTCTTCACCAATTACCACACCTTTGTAGAAAAGTTCTCTACCCATAGGTAATTTATACGATGGTTCGCGTAAATATGTATTAACCGCCGATAATCCCGCAATTAAAAGAAATAGAAATTCTTTTTTAAAAATAAAAAAAATTAATGCAATAATAATGATTATAAGGTAAAACGGGAATGAAATGTTGAATATTACATTAAAGATTATACCAACGATTACTGAAAGGAGAACCTTTATTCCTAATATTTTAATTTATACATCCTCCTTTATGTACCAGGCTTTGGGTAGATAATCTCCATTAATTTTGATTTTGCCTTATTCATTTCTATACGGGCAACGCCGGGATTTGAACCAACTGGTTTAAGGCAGGCATAAATAAAATAATCATCACCTACAGGCTGAACTATAAAAAATGCATTCTGAGTAAGCCATATCAATTCAGTCTCTGTGCCTAAATTCAAATTCTTTTTTATTTCCTTGGATGTCAGCATTAACGAAGATAATTCAGCGTCATAGAGGTTAACATCAAAGTTTGCCTCAATGATATGCTGGGCAACAGATATTCCATCATAGCCAACCAGACTGGTATAAAGACAGCCCGGAATCTTTTCTGCAATCCTCTTTATCTCTTCGTGTAAATCATCAGCCATAAAACCTCCTAACGATAAATACCTAGAAGTCCAGAACGCCTAAATGCCTAAATTTTTAGGTGTTTAGGTAATATAGGTATTTAGGAATTTTTCACTATTATGCTCTTTCCAGATACTCACCGGTTTCAGTATCAATCTTTATCAAATCACCGACTTCAACAAATGGAGGAACCTGACATTTATAACCACCTTCAAGCACTGCAGGTTTGGTCTGTGCCTGGGCAGTGGCATCCTTTATATATACCTGCGTCTCCACAACTTTCAAAGTCACGGTCTTGGGCAGGATTATACCAAAAGGTTTCCCCTCAAAATATTCTATTTTAACCCTTATATTAGGTGCCAATAATTTGGCATTTTCGCCAAGCAACTCCCCATCCAGAGGGGTCTGTTCATAATTCTCAAGATTCATAAAATAGTATTTGTCATCAGCGAAATAGATGTATTCCATTTCAATCTCTTCCACAACTGCCTCTTCAACCCTTTCTGTAGAGCGGAATCTTATTTCTTTTGATACACCACTCGTAAGATTTCTCACCCTGCATACCACCATTCCCCGCCAGTTACCAGGTGTAATATGGGTTACAGATAATACTACATAAGGGTCACTATCAAGTTTTATGAGCGCTCCCTTTTTGATTTGGGTAACCTGAATCATTTCACCTCCCGGCGATATGTGCTTGCATGTTTTTCATCATCAATGATAATACCTAAATCATTTAATTTTTTTCTGATAACGTCAGACAATTCATACTGTTTATTTTCTCTCAATTGATTTCTTAAATTCAAAATCATTTCTAATAATTTTGGTGACAAATCATCTGCCGCTTTCTCTTCTTCAATAAAACCTAAAATTTTAAGATATTGTCTGATGCATCCCGCAATCTCATAATCGTCTGTTTCATATCCTTTATTAACAAGTTCAAAGATTATACCCAATGCCTGCGGTGTATTCAAATCTTCATTCATTGCCTCAGTGAATTCATCCAGTTTTTGCATCTTTAAATTTTTAATCGGCTCATTATGTTTATCAAGAAAGGTTTGAATTCTTGTATAGGCTGATCTTGCCTCGTCAAGTCTTCCCTTAGAAAACTCAACAGGACCCCGATATTGGGTTTTTAACAGAAAGAGTCTTATAACATTTGCGGAAAAATCTCTGACTATATCTTCCATCAAAAAATACCTGCCTGTAGATTTTGACATCTTTTCGCCGGTAATATTGACCATCCCATTATGCAACCAGTAACGGACAAATTCCTTACCTGTAGCACCCTCAGACTGGGCAATTTCATTCTCATGATGGGGAAATATTAAATCCTCACCACCCGTATGGATATCAAACGTTTCACCAAGATAATGCATAGACATTGCTGAACATTCTATATGCCAGCCAGGCCGACCTTTTCCCCAGGGGCTCAACCAGTATGGTTCATCTGATTTTGCAGATTTCCAGAGGGTAAAATCTAAGGGGTCTTCTTTAAGTTCGGTAGGTTCAATCCTTGCACCACTTAATAATTCATCAATACTCTTCTTTGATAATTTTCCATAATCAGAAAATTTGCGCACGCGGAAATAGACATCAGCAGATTTTTCATAGGCATAACCTTTTTCTATAAGTCGTTGAATAAGTTTAATAATCTCTTCAATATGCTGGGATGCCCGGGGATAAAACTGGGGCCTTAAGATATTTAGATAATCACATAGTTCGATGTATTTCTGGATATTCTCTTCAGCAATTATCCGCCAGTCCGAAAGGAGTTCTTTTTGTTTATTGATTATTTTATCATCAACATCAGTAAAGTTTTCAATCGCCTTAACTTTGTAGCCAAGGTATTCAAGCCATCGCATCAAGATATCACGGGTAATTGCTGCCCTGATATGACCAACATGGGGTGGTCCCTGGACAGTCAATCCGCAGGAATAGATGCGCACGATCTCATTCTGGGGCTTAAAATCTTCAAGTTTTCGGTTCAGTGTATTATAAAGTTTCAGGGGCATATCAAAGGCTTCTCAAATAGGCACTTGCTGCAGAAATTCTTACTAAAGGATTCGGTGCCGAGAATAAATTCTCAAACAATTTCAGATTCTCTTTTTTCTGATATTTAGTTAACGCATTGATGGCACTGATTGAAACATTTATATACTCATCCTTACTTGCCTGTTTTAATAACTCATAAAAATCAAGAAATGGAAAACGTGCTACTACCTCAACCGATTTTGCCCGGACAAAGGGGTCGGGTGACTGGAGTCCGGTTTTTAAAACTTCAATACCAGCATTATCCTTAAACATGAGAAGTGCCTCAGCAGATGCAACCCTCAAATCCCAAGGTGTCTCAGTTAAAAGTTCTTTAATGTATGGAATTGCCGATGTATCCCCCAGTTCAGCAAGGCTAAGAACTGCCTGTGCCCAGACTTCAGGATTTGGATTCTTGGGATCCATTTCTTTTTTTATAAAATTCTTTGCCTGGTCATTGCCGAGCATACCGAGTGATTTTGCTGCACTTATCCTAACAAGTGGGTCATCATCCTTTAATCCATTCATAATGGGTCTTGCATCATTGAGGTTCGCTAGACCCTGATATGAATAACGTCTGACCCGCGCAATCCGGTCATTGATTCCTTCGGTCAAAATACTTTTATAACCTGTATCACTGCTGAGTGTAATAAGGTGGACTGCTTCGGTTCGAACAAGCGGTTCAGAATTCTTACTCAATTTTGCAAGCACTGGTGAATATGTCTGTTCTTTTAGGGTATAAAGTGCACCGAGTGCGGCTACGATAGCATCGTTATCCCCATCCTGGAGAATTTTATATAAAACCTCATATCCTTCTTTATCTCCGGTCTCAATAAGTGCCTTTGCCGCATTTATCCGGATAATATCTGATTTATCCTTTATTCCTTCTTTTAAAATAGAAAGTGCCTTATCCCTTGGTGCGACACCACAGGAAATTATAACTATCATGAAAACAATCAAAGCAATTATATATCTCGGAAAATGCCTCATAAAATATTATACCCAATTTTTAAATTGTGTCAATCCTTGACAACTCAATTTAATTTTATATAATTAAGTAATGGAAAATAAAGGTTTATCAGAAAACCTGGCCGAGATTGCCGAGTCGCTACTGGAACATCATTCATTAGATAAGGTTTTTGATACGATTACCAAAACTGCCTGCGCATTCTTTGACGCCTCAGCATCCGCCATTATGCTTTTTGATAAAGAAAGAGAATTTTTAACCATTGCCCACTCTACAAATCTCTCATCAGAATACCTTAATGTAGTAAAGGTGCGTAAAGATGAAGAGGTTTCCGGCAGGGTCTGTCAGGAAAAAAAGCCCCGCTTTGTTTCTGACATAATTAAAATTTTTGAAATAAAAGGTGATTTCTTCTCTATTGAGTGGATAAAAAAGGAGGGTCTGCGCTCTTTTGTTTCGGCACCGTTGTTATTAAAAGACGAACCCATCGGCTGTTTAAACCTTTATTATCGTAAAATGATAGAAAAATTTGAAAATTATACAGCACTGGATTTCTTCTGCAAACTTGCTGCCCTTTCAATTGACCATACAAAACTAATTAGTGAAATTGAACAAAAATCAAGGATTGTCACAGAACTTGAACATATTGGTATTACACTAAGTTCGACCTTTGAAACTGAAAATATTATGAAGGTTCTGCTTTCTTCCGCAATTCAGATTACCCATACCGATACGGGAAGCTTTTTAATAGTTGATGAATCAATTACTACTGTCCTTGAGTCGTACGATTTCTCTAAAGAGACCGGCCAGTTAAAGAAGTATAAAACCTCAGCCCGGCTTACTGATGGTATATCCGGCGAGATTCTAAAAAACCGAAGACCAGTGATTATACCAGACTTAACAAAATACAATAATGTCAATCCTGTTACGGTGGAAAAAGGACGCAGGGCAGTAATTGCAATACCCCTGATTGCCCGGGAGACCTTAATTGGCATACTCTATGTTAATTCATTTGTCCCTCGGGAATTTTCTCCATCTGAAATTGAATATTTACAATTATTGTGTACCCAGGCAGCAATTGCTCTTGATAATACAAGACTTTATACAAAAATCACAAGAGAAGCACAGGAAACTGGCATCCTTTATGAAGTAAGCGGGACATTCATCTCCTCACTTGATTTTGATGCACTTATAATGAATATTTTGAACCGCCTCATTCAAACATTCGGTTATTTAAATCTTGCCATCTTTCTCGTTGATGAAGAAAAACAATTATTAACGCTTCGTTCATTTATTAATTATCCAGAATCAGTAAGGACGATAGAAATTAAAATCGGTTCAGTCGGTATCACTGGACATGTAGCTGCGACCCGTGAAATGTACTATTCACCAGATGTATCAAAAGACCCTTATTATATACCTGGAGTTAAAGAGGCAAAAAGTGAAGTCTGTTTCCCCCTAATGATTGGTGATAGATTGATTGGTGTAATAGATATTGAAAGCCCGGATATTGATGGGTTCACACCCGATGATATAAGAATCCTCTCCACACTCAGTGCCCAGATTGCAATCGCCCTTGAAAATGCAAGACTCTATGAAGAGGCAAAAAGGCTTTCTTTAACTGACCCCCTTACTGGACTGTCCAATCGTCGGAGTTTTGAGCTGATGCTTGAAAATGAGATAAGAAGGTCTGAAAGGTATCGCCGTTCCTTTGTAGTTCTAATGATGGATTTTGATAATTTCAAAAACTATAATGATAAATTTGGCCATTCTGCAGGTGATTACATACTACAGAAATTCAGCGGTTTAATGAAAGAAACAATTAGGGATGTTGACTTTCTTGCAAGGTATGGTGGCGATGAATTCATCGCGGTACTGCCGGAAACCGATGCGAACTTCGCCCTGGTCGTTGCCGAAAGAATCAGGAAAAAAATTGAATCAGAAAATCTTGATCCGCCGGTTACACTCAGTATCGGCATCTCTGTTTTTCCCAAGGATAGCCGAGATAAACAAAAACTCATAGACTCTGCTGACCATGCCTGCTATGAGTCAAAGGAGATGGGTGGAAACCGGGTGAATTTTGCCGGTAAATAAATAAAAAGGAGAAAACATGGAATCAATGATAATTTTATGTCTCATTAATAATATATATTTTGGTAATGTAGAATTTAACATAAGTGAATTGCAATTTGTGCAATCCGTAGATACTACAAAAGTAAGAATACCCGGCTGGGAGATTACGGATAAAATCGGCGCGCCTGAATTACCAGCAAAGACAATAAGAATTGCACTTCCCTATGGGGCAATAGTAAACAGAATTGAAATGCTATCAACAACACCAAAGGAATATCAACTATCTTATGATATTTCCTTTGCCCAAGCACCGGTTATATTATCACAAAAAACTGTAGTAAACAATTCTGAGCCGGATAAAAGGATATATTTTTCAGCCAATCCTTATCCTGAACAAATCTTGCAACTCAAAGGCTCTGCTATTATTGATAATTACCAAGTCATAGAACTCGTATGTGTTCCATTCCAGTATTATCCCTTATCAAAAAAATTGGTAATTTGCAATTCAATAAAATTTGCTGTTCATTACGAAGGCGGTTCAAGATCCTGGGCAAGGAATGGTTTGATTAAAAAACTTGTTTCAAATCCTGATGATATTATAATTGCCCAGGAAAGATTTGGAAGAGGACAATTGCGCTATCTTGTCATCACTGAGCCACCAATGGATACGGTCTTTCAAAGGTTTGCCGACTGGAAAACAAAAAAAGGAATACCAGCTGAAGTAAGGAATGTCAACTGGATTATTTCCCAATATCCGGGTGAGGATAGTGCGGCAAAAATCAGAAATTATCTGAAAACTCTTGCTGACTCAAATACCGAATATGTACTTCTTGGAGGTGATGTTGATTTTATTCCCTGCAGATTTGCCTATGCAATGACCTGTAGTGCGGGTTATTATCCAGGACGTGAAGATACAATGCCCTGTGATTTATACTATGCAGATTTACAGGGAAATTGGGATCTGGATGGCGATGGTTGTTACGGAGAGATAGAAGATAGCATTGATTTATATCCAGATTTATTAGTGGGTCGGGCACCAGTCAACACAGTTGCCGAGGCACAAAAATTTGTAGACAAAGTTTTAACTTATGAAAAAAATCCACCAATTGACTACTTAGATAATGCCCTCTTTGCTGCTGAGATCTTATGGACTAACCCATATACTGACCAAGGTGTCCACAAGAATAAGATTGGTAATGAATCATTCCCAGGGTATTTTGAGTTAACAAAACTGTATCAGAGTTTAGGCAATGAAACAAAAGCCTCAGTAATGCAGGCAATAAGACAAGGACAGAATTTAATCAACCATGATGGACATGGCTGGATTGATTTGATATCAGTTGGTGGCTATCCTAACCGAATATACTCTGCAGATTTTGATACCATAACCAATGCACCGAAATATGGAATATTATATTCTATTGGTTGCTGGACAAATGCCTTTGACTTTGCATCTGTTTCTGAGGCATTTGTAAATAGTCCTAATGGTGGTGGTGTTGCCTATATCGGAAACTCAAGTTATGGCTGGGGTTCTCCAGGCAATCCAGGATTTGGCTACTCTGATAGATTTGACAACAGGTTCTTTTACTCGTTATTTATAGAAGACAATTTCCATCTTGGTGAGGCACTGGCAATTGCCAAGGCACATTTTATTCCCTATTCAAGGGAGAAGAATGTATACCGTTGGCATCAATATCAGATAAATTTACTGGGCGACCCGGAAATGCCTGTCTGGACAAAGGCTGCTGATACCTTGCTCGCTTTTTATCCCCAGTCAATACCACTCGGTAATGCAAACATTTTAATTACAGTAAAAGATAAGCAAACAAATACGCCTGTAAGAAATGCGCTGGTCTGTCTGATGAAAGGAAACGAGTCCTATGCCTCAGGTTATACTGATGCAAGTGGCACAGTTTTTTTAAACACAACCACATCAAGCACAGGAAATTTTGACCTGACCATTAGCGGACACAACTATCTGCCGTTGGAACTAACCATTCCTGTAGCCAGCGGATCCTATGTAAATTATGGCGGCTGGATACTAAACGACATCTCTGGTAACAATGACCATATAGCAAATCCTGAAGAAGATATTCTATTGCCGACAATGATTATAAACTGTGGTAATTCTATTGCTGACAGCATTCAATTGAAATTATCTACTACTGATACACTTGTTTTAATCCTTGATAGCCTTGCCTACCTGGATTCTTTATCGCCGGGTGATTCATTACTGATTGATAATGCCTTTGCCATAAGAATAGGAAATAGTGCAACAAATGGTGATTGTATTACATTCAATCTAACCATTACTTATAATAATCAAACTCTAAGTTTCAAACCGAATATCCTTGTTGGAACGCCCATTATAAAAATCGAGAGCACAAATATCACTACCCTGCCTGCATTGCCCGGTGAGGTCGAATCCCTTTATATAAATTTAAAAAATTATGGCTTTGGTGTAGGTCATTCAAGCCGTGCCGGGCTGGAATCAATTGACCCATATACCTCTGTTCTTGTTGATACTGTGGATTATGGTGAAATCCCTGCCGAATCAATAAAAATTGCGACCGAGCCTTTTGTTGTGTATATCAGCTCATCCTGCCCAGGAGCACATCTTTCAAAATTGTTACTCAATGTCGGAACAGAAAATTATTTGTTCACAGATACAGTCTATGTCCTCGTAGGCGAAACTGGTTTCAGTGACGATATGGAATCCGGAGGCGGTTTATGGACCACTGGCGGCGTAAATAATCTCTGGCATATTTCTACACGCCGTTATTTTTCACCAACCCATTCCTGGTATTGTGGAAACGAGTCCGGTGGTCAATATGTAAACAATATGAATTGCTACATCCAGACTGTTCCTTTTATGATACAGAAAAATTCTTTATTAAAATTCTATCGCTGGTTCAAGGTACCGATTTATGGTAGTGATGGAATCTATGTAATTGTTCAGCACAATGGCAATGCTGATACCTTAGATTTTATTGGCACTGGTGGTGCACTTGACCAAAGGCCAATACAGAGTAACTGGTTTGAAGAAAAATATTTACTGGAAAATTATCCTGCGGGTGATACAATCCAGATAAGAATTGCCTTTATCAGCGACAATGATGGTGCAATTAGCGAAGGATTTTATATTGATGATGTGAATGTGGAGTATATTACTACAATAGAAGAAGAAATTTCGCAATCCGCAATCCAAAATCTGAAATTGGAAATCTATCCCAATCCATTTTGGAACAGATTGGATATCAGATACGAGATACCAGATACGAGATACGGAATAGCAAATAAACACATATCTGACATCTCAAATCTCACATTAGTTAGTTTAAAAATTTACGATTCTGGAGGCAGGTTGGTAAAATCATTTAACCATTCAACCATTCAACCACTTAACGAGGTTGTTTGGTTTGGTAATGATGATTTAGGTCGTCGGCTTCCAGCTGGCGTTTACTTCATCCGTTTTGAGGCAGGTGATTTTAAGAAAGTTGAGAAGGCAATAATGTTGAAATAAACTAACAAGTCACACACCACCCACACCAGTATTTCGTGGTGGATTTCGATTCGGTCTTAGGGTGCAGTTACCCCTTGACTTTTTGAAATATAAAATTATAATATTATACAGGAACGAATATGTCTTATCTTATCTTATCTTAGAAAAACTGAAGGTTTTTTCTTTACGGAGTTTGTAAGATTTGTTTGAGGTTGCTCTGCCTGACATCGGAGCAGAAAAATATAATGTCAGCACGATTCATTCATCTTTCTCGCCCTTGAAGGGAGAGAATAAAAAGCCTGCCCCGTGCTTAATACGGGGTGAGGTTCTTTTCAATTATGATTTGTAGCGGCGTGATCCTGATTTTCATCAGGAAAGGTTTATCACGCTAATGTCGTATCTTCGGTCTTAGACCAGAGATTTAAATGGAGGAAAAAATGAAAGTATTACTAAAAATTTGTAGCACTGTAATTATATTGTGGGCAATTGCATTTGCCCAGGCACCGGATACGGTGTGGAGTAAAATATTTGATCATGTAACCCCTCAGTATGGTATGTATGTGCAGCAAACTAATGATGGTGGTTATTTTTTCGTAGGGTATGCCGTTAATCCCATAAGGGCATTAATCTCAAAAGTCAACCCAGAAGGAGTTTTAATGTGGGAAACCGGACAGGGTTACTGTAGTGCATATAGTGGGGTGCAAACTTACGATGGTAAGTATGTTGTAACAGGATATAGTCAATCTTCATCTTCCTTATGGTTAATGAAAATAAATGAGGGAGGCGGATTCGAATGGCAGCAAACATTTGCTCAAGGGTTGGATGGTCGTAGTATTCAAGAAACAACGCCAGACAACGGTTATATCATTACAGGAGTGGCGTTGTACAATAATGCTGATGTTATTCTCCTTAAAACCGATGAAAATGGACAATACTTATGGCATCAAATCTACGGTCGCATTTCGCATGACTATGGCTATTCAGTCCAGCAAACGATTGATGGGGGTTACATCATCGGTGGATTAACATATTCATACGGGGATTCTGAACAGGCATTTTTTATCAAAACAGATAGCCTGGGTAATGAACAATGGACAACTGTTTGGGGCGACCAATATCGTGATGGCATTGCATCAGTTAGCCAAACCATTGACGGTGGCTACATCGCGACAGGGTATACTCAATCCGCGCCCGATGATTATGATGTATTGCTTATAAAATTAACTGCAGATGGGCAGGTGGATTGGTATCGTACCTTCAGTCATGGAAGTGATGAAATTGGCTTCTGGGTTGAACAATGTCAAGATGGAGGATTTATCATTTCTGCCACAGACTATTGGGGTGAATTTAATTCAAATGTTTGGCTCATTAAAACTGATAATTTGGGCGGAGAGGAATGGGAAAAGACCTTCAGAAGAGGAAATTACAGCGAAGGGCATTGCGTAAGACAAACGACTGACGGAGGGTACATTGTTGTAGGAAGAACGGAAATCTCAGTGTTTAGTTACATCTACCTCATCAAAACCACACCTGAAGCGATGGAGACTAATGATGACTTGTCTCTTGCCTACAATAGTAATCGCCATCTGGTGCGTAAACCAAATAGCACGGAATTTCATGTTGTTTATACTGCCTGTGACCGAATTTGTTATTGTAAATCGTCCGACGACGGTGGTACCTGGAGCGATGTTACCAATCTTGGCAAAGGCA